>Ga0255055_10000036_pt1 | contig 94318 bp, 87 predicted proteins | sample JV7_2_27_MG_FD_188633 | JGI IMG/M metagenome (GOLD analysis project Ga0255055, IMG submission 188633) | Seawater microbial communities from Jervis Inlet, British Columbia, Canada - JV7_2_27 | ecosystem: Environmental > Aquatic > Marine > Inlet | place: Canada: British Columbia | collected... | reverse complement strand
CAGCGCCAGGTCCAGCGATAGCGAGCCTGTCGGTATCGCTTCAACTTCCAGATGATGCGCTTCTCCCAGCCGCATCACCGCTCCGTCTCCATAGCGTTTTTTGATATCGGTTACTGCAGCTTCCAGCGCCTTATCACGCTCACCTGCCATATTATCTGCCTCTGCCATGCGTTCCTGAAGATGAATTCTTGGGAATTACGGAAGTCTACCCGAGTTTAAGATGGCTCGCAAGCAAAACCATACAAGAGGACATATTCCGGCCTTAATCCACACGCTTAAGGATTAAACACCCACCCCGCTGCCACATCCAGGGACCGGCGTTCGCCCCAGGACAACCATGTTGAATTAAAATAAAAGCGGTGGAGGTACCTCCACCGCTCATAATAATTACTGCCCCGCTATGCCGTGTGCTGCGTGATTTTGAACCTGCTTTTGCAGGCGGGATCCTGCCAGTGACCTTCGCCTTGGCCGAAGCCTATCGCGTCATCCACCGGACAACAGAGCCCATTTATCAAGTGTTGGCTCAAAATCTCTTGCTGCATCACGAGCACAGCAGGGACTGACCTTGGTATACCACGTTCAATTCCGGTTGGCAATATTCACCGTTAATCCTCGTCAATAACCCTCAAATGAAGGTCATCTAATTGATTGGGCTCAACCGGCGAGGGGGCATTTGCCATGACATCACGCGCAGCTTGATTCTTCGGAAAAGCGATAACCTCGCGAATATGTTCCTCTCCAGCAAAGACGCGAACGAGTCGATCGATCCCCGGCGCGATGCCGCCGTGGGGTGGAGTCCCATACTCAAACGCCTCAAGCATGTGGCCGAACCGCTCCCGAGCGACGTCAGGCTCAAGACCAATTAAAGTGAATACCTTCTCCTGTAATTCCCGATTATGGATACGGATGCTCCCGCCACCCACCTCCAACCCGTTGAGTACCATGTCATACTGCTGACCGCGTGCTTTGCCAGGATCAGAGTCTATCCACGAAATGTCCTCTGGCATCGGAGCGGTGAAGAGGTGATGACTCGGGTCCCAGCGCTTCTCATCCTCATTCCATCCCACAAAGGGAAAATCGATCACCCATGCGAATGCGAGGACCTCCGGATCCAGCAAACCCAACCGCTCACCGAGGTGGGCGCGTAAACGACCCAGGGATTCGAAGACAACCGCCGGCTTATCGGCTACAAACAGGAGTAGATCGCCTGGTTCTGCTTCCAGCCTGTGCAGTAAATCCTTGATCCTATCCTCCGCGAGGAACTTGGCGAAGGAAGACCGATGCTCCCCTTTCTCGTCAAGCGCCAGGTATGCTAAACCCTTGGCTCCAAATTGAGAGACGAAAGTTGTCAGCTCCTCGATTTCCTTGCGGCTGAAGCTTCCAGATCCTTTTACATTTATCCCTCGGACCTCTCCACCCTTCTCAACCACTTTTTCAAACACCTGGAATCCCGACTCCAACGCCAAATCCGTCACGTCTTTCAATTCCAGCCCAAAACGGATATCAGGCGCATCTCGCCCAAAACGCTCCAGTGCTTCGTTATAAGTGATTCGCGACCAAGGCTTGTGCATCAACTTTTTCTCGGGAAGCAGCTTCTCCACCATCGTGGTGAACAGCTCCTCCGAAAGCGCCATAATGTCCTCGCGATCGACGAAGGACATCTCGAGATCCAACTGTGTGAATTCCGGTTGGCGATCTCCCCGCTGATCTTCATCACGGAAACAGCGGGCAATCTGGAAATAGCGCTCTAAACCTGCAACCATTAGTAGTTGCTTGAGCTGCTGAGGCGATTGCGGTAGGGCGAAGAACTCCCCCGGATGAACGCGGGAGGGAACCAAGTAATCCCGCGCCCCCTCGGGTGTTGTCTTGAAGAGGATCGGTGTCTCCACTTCCCAGAAGTCACGATCGTTGAGGAAGTCGCGAATGTACTTGACCACCCGGTGGCGAAGCTCCAGGTTGCTCCTCATGCGCTCGCGCCTGAGGTCCAGATATCGATACTTCAGGCGTACCATCTCGTCGACCTCAGTCTCTTCGTTGATCGCGAACGGAGGTGTTTTCGCAGGGTTTAAAACGACGATCTTCTGGATTTCCACCTCGATCTCACCTGAAGGTAGATCAGGGTTCACCATCCCTTCCGGCCGGCGCCGGACAATCCCCTCGATCTGCAGCACCCATTCATTGCGAATCTCAACTGCCGTTACATGCGCCTCGGGGGCTATCTCTGGATTGGCGACGACCTGGGCAACGCCCGAGCGATCGCGCAGGTCGATAAATGTCACCCCGCCGTGATCCCGGCGACGATTCACCCAGCCTGCAAGTGTCACTTGTTCGTCTATATGATCCGCTCTCAGCTCGCCGCATCCATGAGTCTTAAGCATCGTGCCTCCATACTGAAATAAATAAACCGCCCGGTCTCAGTGATATCGGGCGGCGGCAGGTTCATTCTACAATCCGTTTACTTCATCAACGAACCCCTCACCCGATATCGATTCGGATCAGGGTTGTTATTCAGGACCAGTAAGTTTGAACCGTGAATTACCATGTGGCGATTATAGCATCCCTGGTATTAACCAGGCAACGCATCTGTGCGCCATGCTTCAAACAGAGAAACCATCACCTTCGCTCCGCGGCTTCCTCCGGTTGATCGCTTCGAGATCATCAGGAGTGTCGATATCGAGCATCGCCGACTGTCCCCAGGGCACAGATTCAATGGGATATTCCTTGAAGAACACCCTTCCCCCTTGATCGCCATGTATCCTGCTCAGCGCTGCGAACATCACCCGGTCGAAAAGAACAGGGTTTCCCCATCTCTCACCGGTCCAGGGCGCCACGATTGGCTCTAAAGACCTGCGCTGGGTCGCTACCAGAGCGCGCACAAGATCAGCATCAACAAGAGGCATATCCGCCAGGAGGAAAACAGCGCCGTCAACATTGGGCGCCAGCACCTTAAGTCCCTCCCGCACGGAGCTGCTCTGGCCCTCAGCCCAATCGGGATTGTTGGCAATTTGAACCGGAATCTGGCCTAACGCTTCTCGTACGGTCGGTCCATCTGCGCCGAGCACGACAACAATCGGGTCGAGCCCTGCTTCTCCTGCCGCCCGAACAGACCTTCGGATTAGCGCTTCTCCATCCCAGGTCTCTACTAGTTTCGGCCGGCCAAAACGCTGCGATCCACCTCCCGCTAAAACAATCCCTGCAACCCGCCCATGCACTTCAACAACCGGGTCCGACTGCTGGACCTTCGCTAAAATTACTGATCCTATGCGATCGGTCTTCAAAGTTTGCATGGCGATTTCACGCCCGTCCTCTATCGCGTTCTGGGTTTCAGCTTTATTAAGAATCACACGTACCTGCGCGCTCGGCGGAACTGCTTTCAGTGCCCCATCCTTATGCGTCAGGATCCCAGCCACGTCCGCAGGAAGCAAGATGTGTTCTTCCTGAATCCCTAATATTTCTTTGACCAGTTCTGGTCGATAAACCAAATCACCTTCCAGCTTTGCCCCAATAGCATCAAGACGAATCAACGCCACAACGAGGTCAACAGCCTGTGGGATGACCGGTTCATGCTCCGCAGGCGCTTTCAATGAGCGGCCCCGGGCGCCATCCGCCTCAATCAGAACCACGGCACCCGAATCCGCAGCCAATGGCAGCAGATCTGCAAGTAAATCTTCCACAGGTGCAGTCCACTTCGGTCCTTCCGGCCATCGCTCACCGGTTACAAGCACGGATCTCCCCTCATGAAGAAGGGCGGGGAAGAGTTTCAGATCCTCCTTTGAGCGAAGGATGAGATGTTGAACAGCAAGATCTTCTTGATCCAACGCTAATTTGGTGGTTGTCGTGATGAGAACAGGCGTCTCAGGAGTTAGTTCCTCGATCAGCCGGCGGATGCTCGAAGATTTTCCGCCCGCGCCAACGAACGCCACGATCTGCCCTGGTGAAACGCGCAGAGCTTTCGCCAACTCCATTTCACTCGCTCAACAATCTTCGAATATTGGGCTGTGAGAGCAATGCTTCGAGTACTCCGCCGCCGATGGCGAGTGCCTTATCTGAAATTGAGAAGCAATAGGCTGGTTCACCTCGTGGATCCAAGTCGCCAATTTTCGCTGCCGCTTCGATTCGCACACCGTCATGCACCAGTCCTCGCAGCGCGCCGTCGAAGGGAGCTTCGACCGACACACCACCGACGCGGACAATCTCATCTCCACTTTTGATCATGGAGCCGATCTCCTTGCCGCCCTCAATAAGCCCACTGACAGGTGCCCTCATTACCCGGTCAACATCGAGCCCGGCCACCGCTTCTGGAACTCCTGTATCTGGTTCTGCGCTCCCCTGCCAGATAACTTGTCCCATACCGTGCCCTCGGTTGGTCTCAATCACTGCGTGACAGTTGACCCCGGCTGTGAATCCAGGCCCGAGTCCGATCGTGAATTGGGACGAATCCAGAGTCGTTTCCGGTGGAGACTTCCGCATGCGTCCATCGACGAGACCCGTTGTGCGGAGATGTGCAATCAAGCTCGCCTCAGGATCGACAAGTACCGGAACAACGCCCGCGGTGCGAAGCTGTTGTATTTGCTCAAGATCGGAGACGAAGACCCCTTGAACTCCCCCCACATCAATCCTTCCCTCGTAAACAGCCTCGGCAAAAGCGACACCTCGCCGGACGGCCAAGGGCTGCCGGATCTCGAGTACAACAATGTCGAATCCACAGCGATGCAGGCGCACCGCGACCCCTGTCGCCAGGTCACCACCACCCCGAATAATGATGAGTGGTCTCTCCATTTTCACGTTTATTGGATCTTTCCTATGCCGCGTAGTACTCGCTCGGGCGTTAGAGGAAACGAATCAAACCAGGTGCCGAGTGCATCATGAACCGCGGCGATGACTGCTGGCACCAAAGGGATATAGGGCATCTCAGCCATTCCCCGCGCCCCCCAGGGTCCAATGGGATCGGGATACTCAAGGATCAGCGATTCGACCTTGCCGGGGATGTCCAACACAGTGGGAATGAGATAGGTAGAGAGCTGCCCGGTCTGAACGTATCCCCCCTCCTGTTGAAAATCCTCCAGAATTGCATAGCCCAGCGCCTGGACGACACCACCCTCGATCTGTCCTTCAACTAATTGGGGATTGATCGCCTGCCCTACATCGTTGGCAGAGATAACATTCAGGACGCGAATTGCGCCGGTCTCCGTGTCCACTTCAACTGAGGCAGCCTGAGCGACATAACCATACGCGAAATTGGGGTCTGATTTCCCAGTTTTCGGGTCAAAGGGTGTCGTTGCTGGCGGACGGTACTGATAAAACGCGATAGCGGGTCGTTCTTCGTCTCTCCATTTTTCCAATGCCTTTTCGGCCGCACCCCGGATCGCATTCCCTGTCATGAAGGTCAATCGCGAGGCGGACGCAGATCCCGAATCAGCGGTTTGCGCCGTATCAGAGACGATCAAGCGGACCTTCTCGACTGGGACGCCGACCGCCTCGGCGGTCATTTGAACCATCGCCGTATGCGCTCCTTGCCCCACCTCCGCCCCCGCGTGATGCAGAATAGCTTCCTCGATTTCTGACACGCCGTGTAACTCGATCTCCGCCGAGCACTGCTCCGGCGCACCGAACGAGAAGCCAACATTCTTGAAGCCACAGGCGAAGCCAAGACCGTGGCGGATGTGCGGCTCCTTTGTGCCCGTAGGAACTTTTAGTTCAGGTCTGCCCCAACCACTCGCCGTGTGTTTCCATCCAGCTCTTTCTGCGGTCTTTTCGACGACTTTGTCTATGCTCACACCCTTCGGCAGGGGTGTACCCACAGAGAGAAGAGAACCTTCTCTCAATAGATTCCGAACCCTGATCTCTACTGGATCGATCCCGAGTGCTTCTGCTAACTTGTTCATCTGCCCCTCGGCAGCAAAGGCCCCCTGCGGTCCTCCAAAACCTCGGAAGGCGCCGCCAGGAATGTGATTTGTATAGACTGAATATGCATCGACCTTCACATTCGGAATCTCATACGGACCCGTGCACATCAGGGTGGCATTCCCGAGGACCTTGGTGGAGGTATATGCATATGCGCCGCCGTCCTGGATTACATCAACCTCTGCAGCCGTGAGAACGCCGTCTTTCGTAGCGCCCCATTTCGTCCTCAAGGTGAAGGGATGCCGCTTGTGATGACCGATGATCGATTCCTCCCGGGACCAGATGATCTTGATCGGTCTTTCGATCCCCTGCTGGTGTAAACGATAGACGGCGAGAGCCAGCACAATTTGGATCGACATATCCTCCCGCCCGCCGAATGCCCCTCCAATCGCCGGGTAGATTACGCGGATCTGATCCCGGGGCAGTCCCAATGCGTGTGCAATTTGTTTCTGGTCTTCATGTGTCCATTGTCCAGCTGCTTCAATTGTGACTCGACCTTCTTCGTCGATATAACCTACCCCCGCTTCTGGCTGCAGGTATGCATGCTCTTGGGAAGGCGTATGGTATTCCCCTTCAATGATCACATCTGCCGCCCCAAAGCCTGCATCGAGATCACCTTTCCTAATCTGGTAATGACAGAAGACATTGCTGCCATTATCAGGGTGGATGAGGGGGCTGGATTCTCGCATTGCTTTTAGTGGATCCAGAACCACTGGCAGATCCTCATATTCCACCACAATATGTTTGACCGCCTCTGCGGCGATCGCCTCCTGCTCGGCAACAACCAGCGCGACCTGGTCCCCAATGAACCGGACGCGGTCGGTATAGGGCTTGGATGACCCTGGGCCACAGAGGACAGGCTGGTCGGGCATGATGAGACCATACTCGTTTACCGGCACATCCTTAGCGGTGAAGACCGCCAGTACACCGGGGATGGATTCGGCAGATTTTGTTTCGATTTTTGTGATGCGTGCGTGAGGCCGACCCGCAAAGAGGATCTTCATATATGCCTGGTTGGGTCGGTTGATATCCCCAGGGTAAAGGGTTTCTCCAGTGACTTTTCCTACAGCGTCAACGCGCCGGATCGATTTCCCAATCACTGACATACAGAACTCCAAATAACTAATATTTCGACACCCCTCAAATCCTCACGGCGGGAGACCTGCGTTGCCCTACGATCTCTGTCGCGCCAATTCGAGATCGAATATGCGTCGCAAAGCTGCGATGCTAATTGCGTAGGTTGGGTCCATACCGAAATAGGACAGCGAGCCGGCCCCCAGGTTTTTTCCTTTAGTCAGAGGAGTGTCGGATGCGTAGTGGAGGATCCCAAGATCAAATGGCAGACCATACAAGTTGACGATCTCGTTTATCGGATATCGTTTTGGACGGAAGAGTTCATACACAGCAGATAAATAAGGGCTAGCCTCCATCTCGATGTCCGTATAGCCCTCTCGATAGAACACATCCATGTAGCGCGGCGTTTGCAGGAATGTACCCAGCACACTTACGGCTTTCTGATTGTCGAGAACTGTCCCATAAACCAGGTCATCGCGAAGATCGGCAGCGCCGAATGAATTCTCGAAGAGATACGTGTTGCGTGAATGCTCGTCGTGGATAACTGCCGGGACCATCACGTCGCCAATGACACCGTTCAGAGTCGCCGCCTTGCCCATGACGTAGACTCCGCGTAATTCTCCGAATCGCGTGGCTACATGGGAGAGGATCAAGTAGGCTGCCATACCCAGTGGGTAGTCGATGTTCACAACAATCGCGTCAGACTGCTTAAGCTGATCGAGGTCCTCACGTCGGAGCCGAGGGTCAATCCAATCAGGGCGGACGTGCTTAAGCTCGATTAGTTGAGCCTCTACGTCAAAAGCGTGTTCGCTCTGAACGCGTATAATTCCGACTTCTCTTTCAATTTGTGCGCGTTGACTTAGTGCATCTTTACCCAGCTCGGACCTCACATACTTCTTGAGTGTGTAGTAAAGGAAATTCTCCCGGCTGGAAGGTATCTGTCTGGATTTGATCTCTTCCCACTCATCCAGCAGGTCATGGCACTCCGGTTGCTGCAGGTAATGGACGAGCTCTTCTTCATTGCGGAGGGCATAGCCGCTAATTAAATTAACGATACTGTGGGCATTACTGGAAACGAAATAGACCGGTCGCTCCAGGATGGAAGGCATCGCCTTCTCGACATATTCCCACCAGATTTGGGTAGCCTGGCGGTAATCATTTAGCGAACCAGCCAAGAGGCGAATTCTTAACCGTTTCTCTTTCGAGGCGATGGCACTGAGTGTCCCCCAGAACGACTCCCCCCAGGTATCGCGCAATCTTCTCAAATCATCCGCATCGATCGCCAACCCGGCAGCCAGAACAGCAAGCCCCTCCTCTGTATCGATCGGGTTGTTTAAAAATGCTCTTACCTGTTCTCCTTGTAGTAGGCGATGAAGTTTATTCCACTCGATTTGGTAGGCTGTTAAAAGCGGGACCATATCGTCGATATCTGAGCGGCTTGCGATGTAGCAGGCAAGTGTATCTTTACCATCGAAGAAACTCCGGCGACGGCGAGCCTGCGCCGCCGCCGGCTGCCACTTCTCAACATTCCCGAATCCCTTGTTTACGAAGACAGCCTGGCTTTGACCAAGCACAACCCGCTCCACTTCGACAATGCAAGAGGGCAGGCGAAGAGAGCTGTATATAAGCGCCGATGTGTCCGGAGTTTCGGAACGTGCATACGGGTGAAGAGATGAGCCCATGTTCGCATGCACTTCCTCAAGCGAACGCACTTTCACGTCCATGGTGGACCGTAAAAGCGAGTAATAAGTCCGCATATAAAGCTCGATTTCTTCAGATCCTGTGCGTGGTACCGTTCTATCCATCTACAAACCTCAATATTTCTTGCGCTTCCTTTGCTCAATGCGCTCTCTGATCTTCTTTCGTCGCTCAGCCTTCCGGTCGACAGGGGCATCTGTTTCGCCTGGTCGAATAGGAAAGACCATTGCGTAGATAACGCTGAGCATCGCGTAACTTAGAAGTGTGAAGAGGAAAGCCACGATGATTTTAATCAGCAGACCGCCGCCCAGGAAGGGAGCAAATCTTGGATAAAGGGCAGCGCGCGGTATGTAAATCCAGCCATTCTCAGCGTTGGCGCGCAGAAACCATTCAGCGAAGTAATACCCAGCGGTGGCGAAGACCGCAACCAGGATTAATCCCACACCCCTCCATTTGGGATCCAACATATTCCGCTTGTCTCGCTCCTTATCTAGAGCTCTGAAGCTGTAGGTATCTCGACCCATGTCGGCTTCCTCCTCCTCGGCTCGCTTATTACCGAGAACTCTTGCTGTTAATCCCTGTCCGTTATAAGTCTTTTATAAATCCTCCCCAACGAAATTGGAAGGGGGCCATTCTGACTAAGGATCCTGATGCATCAAATCGACAGCACGCTCGAAGGCAGAGAGTATCTTGTAGTAACCAGTACAGCGGCAAAGGTTTCCAGTTATTGCCTGCTGGATCGAGAATAGATCGGGCTCGGGCTGTTCTTCGAGCAATTTCGCCCCCGCCATCAAGAACCCCGGTGTGCAGTACCCACATTGCACCGCACCTTCCTCAATAAAAGCCTGCTGCAGTGGATGAAGCTTGTCCTCCTGGCCAAGACCTTCGATTGTCAGGATCTCAGCCCCATGCGCCCGCGGCGCGGGCACCAAACACGCCATCACCGCCACACCGTCGAGAAAAACCGTGCATGCCCCGCATTCACCTTCAGCACAGCCCTCCTTCGTACCGGGTAAATCCCCTTCCTCACGTAAGAGGCGCAGGAGCGTTTTATTAAACCCGCTCTTAAAGCGATATGGGTTACCATTGATGGTCGTCTCGATCACCATATCTTTATTGTGTTCCATCGAGTCCGAGAGCGATTGAGTCGGTTGAAATCCTGACCTTCCCCGCAGCATCACTGGATTCTCTGGAAAACCATCGCGCACGCTGTCGTTCTTGATTTGCCGCAACGCCCGGAGTGTGCAGACTCGCACCATCTCCTGGCGGTATACCGCGCTTCCCCTTAAATCGTCAATCGGACGAGCTGCAAGCTCTGTGAGTTCAGCCGCCTTCTCAAGAACATCCAGCTGAAGTTCCTTTCCTACCAGGTAGGCTTCCGCCTCCGTCGCGCGGATGATCGTCGGTGCCACTGAGCCAAGCGTGATTACCGAGTTTTCAATCAGCCCTTCCTTAAGCAGCAGCACTACAGCTGCGTTCACGACGGAAATAGCCTGCGCTCTACGCAGCCCGAGTTTAACAAACGCGCTTCGTGCATCTTCTGCAAGGGCGGGGAAGGCGATATCAATCATCAGCTCCCCATCCTTCATCACTGTTTTGCGGACGCCTGTATAGAAATCCTCGATGGATATTGTGCGCTCCCCATCTGCGGAGAGTAAGGTGAGTTGTGCTCCCAGCGCCATGAGGGGCGGGATGGTATCGTTGGCTGGCGAGGCGGTGATAAGATTCCCGGCGACCGTTCCACGATTGCGGATTTGAGGTGCTCCCACCTGCCAGCAAGCTCGTGCCAGCGCGAATGCCTTTTGTTGTATGATCTCTGACCCAGCACAATGGTTATGGGTCACCAAGGGACCGAGGTGAACCAAGCTGTCATCATCGAGCGTAATCTTATCCTGACCCGGGATGCGTGAAATATCAATCAAGACATCCACACCCGGGCGTTGTCCGCGTTCCAATTCAAGAATCAAATCGGTTGCTCCGGCGACGATTCGACTTCCCTCTCCATGCGCCCCAAGCAATTCGACGGCTTCTTGTAACGTCGAAGGGGTGAAATATCGCGTCCACATATTCCGTCTCTACCTACCCTTCCTCTTACGAGGGTGCTTTGGTGAATGCGCCATTTTTTCTCCAGTGCCACCGCGACGCAGCATGATGATCTGCGCCAGAACGGAAACGGCGATCTCCTCTGGTGTTTCAGCGTTCAATTCTAGTCCGATTGGAGATGTCACGCGGGCTATTTTATCCTCCGGCACACCTTTTTCGAGTAGAGTCTTCACGGTTGTCTCCCAGCGGCGACGCGATCCTATCACCCCTATGTATGCTGCGGAAGTCTCGAGCAGCGCCGGTAAACCATCAACATCCACATCTACACCTCGTGTGGTCAAGACAAGGTAGGTATCACCGTGAATGTCAACATGCTCCGGTAATTCCTTCAGAGAGCAAGAATAATGAGCGTCGGCATCCGGCAGATTCTCCTGTGTGGCAAAACCTTCCCGATCATCGGCAACAACCACACGAAACCCGAGCCATTTGGCGAGGTGTACGATGGCTTTCCCGACATGACCTCCACCGGCTACAACAATTGTTTCATTGGCTTTGATTGGTTCTATAAACACCTCTGCTTCGCCTCCACAAACGCCCACATCACCCTTTTCAGGATCACGGAATGAATACACAATCGTCCGCGCAACTCCCTTTTCAAGCGACTCTAGCGCTTCAGCGACCACACGGTTTTCCATCTCACCCCCGCCGATCGTTCCTTCTATTCGACCGTCGGGGAAAATAATCATCTTGCTGCCCGCCCGTCTCGGCACTGCGCCCTGGGTCCGGATCACCGTCGCCAGTGCAGCTATGCCGCCTCTGTTCTCGAGCTCAGCCAGTGTCTGGTAGATTCCCACTACCCCTCCAGGAGCGCCAGAATGACTGGAACCAACTGCTTTTTTCTGGAGACCACACCGTGAGCCTCGTACGTGTCATCTGGCAGGCGATCATACGGCAGCTCATAAAGAAGCGCCGGAGCGTTGCGAATTACAATTCGACTTGAACCCTCTACAATGTCGGTCACCATTAGGAGTGCGAAACTCAAATCGCGTCCATCTATGAGCCCGTCTAGCGCTTCATTGAGTCTTGGTAAATGATCATCTACTTCGTGAAGATCGGTCACTTCAGCCTGCGCAATGCCAAATTTTAATCCTGCGGCTTCATAAACTTTCAAATCGCTTGAAATTACATCTTCGGATGCTCGTGACGCGAGCCCGGCAGCAGCTTTAAGCACCATCTCACCGAACCTATCCACGGTTTCCTTCTCTAATGGAGAGCCACCGACGAATGCCCACCGGCCAAGGCGTTCACATGCACGGTGATCGCGATCGGTAGTTGTTGGGGAGTTCAGCCGAAGCGTATCCGAGATCACACCGGCGAGCAGTAGGCCGGCGATTGCAGGCGGTGCGCTCATGCCATTGTCCTCGATCCGCTCGGAGACCAGTGTGCTTGTGCTCCCAACAGGATCCACACGGAAACGAATGGGCAGCCGCGTAGGCGGATTGTTCACACGATGGTGGTCTAGAACTTCAAGAAGATCGGCTTCATCTAACGATCGAATCGACTGACTTACCTCATTGTGATCAACAAGAATGATCTGGAGACGGGGTGGATTGAGCAAATCGCGCTGCCGGCATACACCGACATAGCGTCCTTCCTGGTCAACAACCCAAAAATCGTTTCGCTCTTCGCGCAGCACCCTGGGGAGTCCCTCACGTATTCGCGAACTAGAGAGGAATTTCGGCACATCGGTGTCAGCCACTTCCCTACACGGTTGATCGAAGAGTTCCTGAAGGCGGATATCTTCGAAATCCAGTCTTGGTCCTACCAATTTACTCAGGGATCGGAAAAGGCTGAAACCTGAGATGAAGCCAAAAGGTATGCCATCCGAATCAACAACCGGTGCTACCGTTCCTGTTCGGTTAGCGATCGCCCACGCATCACGCAGCGTTTGGTCAGGCGTAACGGTGTCATATCTATGGACGACAACTTCGAAGCGAGGGGAGGCATCAGCCAGAAACTCAGGAGGGGATAATTTTAGTCGGTCGAGAACCCATGCGGTCTGTGCGTTAATGGGGCCGGCGCGCGCAGCTACAACTTCGCCGTCGCCCTTGGCATTCCGGAACCAGGCATAGCCCATCGCGGAGGCGATTGCATCGGTGTCCGGGTTAACGTGTCCAACGACGTAGATCCTGCTCATTCTATCCCTGCTCCACTGTTCTTGTTCATGCCGCCGAGTGTGAAAGTAATCATACTACGTACAGTCGCTCGCAAAAGATCATTCTTGCGACTTCAGGGCGTTCCATACCCGTTCGGGCGTTACCGGCGCAACCAGCACATCTGCACCGCAGGCATCCATGACCGCATTCCCAACTGCAGGCGCAACACCGTCCATCGGGATCTCGGCAACAGCTTTCACACCAAAGGGATGGGATGGCTCAAACGTCTCCACAAAGATCGTGTCGAGCTCAGGCATCTCATGCGCGGCGAAGATATGGTAATCTCGGAAATCCGCCTCCCGGGGACGGCCTTCTTCATCATAGAGCATTTCCTCGCATACGGCATAGCCGAGTGCCTGCGTCATGCCGCCTTCAACCTGCCCGGATGCTGTCAGTGGGTTGACGATCACGCCGGAATCTACAGCCATCAATAATCTGTCGACGATCACCTGTCCGGTCTCAACATCGACAGTCACCTCCGCAAACTGTGCCGCGAATGGTGGCGGAGCGACCGGCGATACAAAGGAATCGACGCCCATGATCTGCTCCTGATCTTCGTGATGCAGGGCGTTGAGCGCAATCTCCTCCAACGTGATGGATCGCCCATCGGGTGACCAGGCACATCGATCGCGCAGCACAATCTCATCCGCTTGGATTGCCCCTTCCTCCGTCCCCAGCATGCGGGCTGCACGATGGCGAATTCGATCCGACACTTTCTGGGCAGCGTGGACAACAGCCGTGCCGGAGATATAGGTCGTACTCGAGGCGTAAGCACCTTTATCGAAAGGCGTGAAATCCGTATCTGAAGAGTAGACGATGATATCTTCAACAGGGACGCCCAGGACTTCAGCCGCTAGCTGAGCAAGGACAGTGTCCGAACCTGTACCTAGGTCCGCCGCTCCTACAAGCAAATTGAAAGACCCATCTTCGTTGATCTTGATACTGGCGCCACCCATGTCGAGGTAAGGGATAGCTGTACCCTGCATCACCAAAGCGACGCCGATCCCCCGTCGGAGGTGAGGTTTTCCCTCGACAGCGTGCCACTCCGTATTGTTGAACTTCGCCTCCCACCCCACCCCAGCCTTGCCTTGCCGGACGCAATCCTCCAGACCACAGGTGTTAATAATCTCAGGCATGGGCTCTCGCCCTTCCGACCAGGCGGTGCTGAAGGGATGCAGCTCACCGGCACGTAACGCGTTCTTTAACCGGAACTGCAGCGGATCTAGATCTAAATCCCGTACGATGCGCTCCATGTGCCGTTCAACTGGCCAGAAACCTTGCGGAACGCCGTAGCCGCGATAGGCGCCGGAGGGAGGTGTGTTTGTGTACACGACATCTGCATAAAAACGGATGTTTGGCGATTCGCGGTACGGTCCATCCCCCACATAAAGCGCCATCGCTTTGTGCCCGGTATTGCCAGTGACGGTGAGGGCATGACAGCCATAAGCGCCAGTATCACTCAAAATGCGCATCTCATTGGCGGTGATCGTGCCATCGCTTTTGACACCCGTCTTCATACTGATACGCATAGGGTGGCGTGTTCGTGCTCCATAGAATTCCTCGGCACGGGTATATTCAAAACGAACTGGTCGACCTGTTGCGATCGTCAAATGCGCGGCTACATCCTCAACCAAGATTTCCTGCTTCCCGCCAAAACCACCTCCGATGCGCGGTTTGATCACGCGGATCCGTTTCGCCGGCAGGTTAGTAAGCGGCGCAATTTGACGGCGCACATGAAAGGGAACTTGCGTGCTGGTGCGGATCACCAAGCGATCATCCTCATCCCAATAGGTCACTACAACATGCGGCTCAATATGTGCCGGGCTCACTTTTGGAACCTCATAGGAGGCTTCAAATATATGATCCGCTTCGGAAAAACCTTTCCCTACGTCACCGATGTCGATGTGAATCTGAGCGGCGAGGTTCCGGCTGGGATCCGAGTCAGCGAAATTAACATAATCCGGTTCGTCATGGATTTGCACCGCACCTTCAGCTTGAGCCTCTGCTGAATCGAGTATCGCTGGCAACGGTTCATAATCCACCTCGATTAATAGCAAAGCCTGCTCCGCGATTTCTTCAGTCTCCGCGGCGACGAACGCTACGCGGTCGCCGAAGAAACGTACCTTCTTATCCAGAGAGAAAGTGTCGAGCGGACCCGGGATCGGGTCGGATTGACCCGCAGTGGAATACGCTACACGGGGGATATCCTCCCAAGTTAAGACGGCAGCCACGCCTGGAAGCGAACGAGCTTTGGAGGCATCTATGCGCTTGATCCGGGCATGTGCAACCGGGCTGCGCAGGACTTTCGCGACTAACATCCCACGCATCTCAAGATCCGCGGTAAAAGCCGGTTTACCCATGACCAGCTTGATCGCGTCAACTTTCGGCTCAGGTGAACCCACGGTCTGATAAGGCTCAGTCCTCGGGCTAATTTGAATGCGAGGCATGACGCTTATCTGCGTGGCGATATCGGGACCATCCGAACTTGATAAAGGTTGGGTTTCTTCGGCGTCATCAGGCGGGAAGAACAGATCCGGTGGGACTGGAAGTGGCGCTTCGATAGGTTCCACAGGATCCCCGCGCATGATAGCCGCGGCTCGCAGAACGGCTTGCACGGGTTTAATGTAGCCGGTACAGCGGCAAAGTACACCAGAGAGCACCTCGCGAACTTGAGCTTCAGTTGGATTTGATTCTTCTTCTAATAGTACGTGGGCAGCGAGGATCATCGCCGGTGTGCAAAAGCCACATTGAATAGCTCCCGTATCGACGAACGCTTGCTGCAAAGGATCAAGCCCCTTGCTTATTTGCCAGCCATGCTGTGGATGCTCTCCCAGTGCTTCGATCGTCATGAGGTCATGCCCATCCGCTTGGGCTGCTAACATCACACAGCTGTTCACAGGTTCTCCGTCAAAGAGCACCGTGCAGGCGCCGCACTCGCCAGTTTCACAGCCGTGCTTGACTCCGTAGATACCCAGCTCCTCACGCAAAGCCATGAGCAAGGTTGTCTCTGGTGGCACATTAATCTCTACCGGAGTTCCATTGAGAGTGAAACAAATCATCATCAACCCTTCACCTCCGTCAAGAGTCGCCTTGCTAGAACACCAGCGATCTCAGCGCGGTACACCGCGCTGGCGAATGCGTCACCAGCATCTTTATATGCTTTCTGCGCAAGTGCAGCAGCATCCGCGAGGCTGGCGCACTTTTCGAGTGCTTCTTCCAGTTCGGTCAATCGGATTGGGCGTTCCCCGTGCCCCCCCAGAGCAGCGATCACTTTACGCTCCCCTTTAGAGATCGGGTGCTCAGCAACCACAAGGCACACAAGCGGTCGATCTGCTGGTGAACGCGAGACTTGTTCGTATATCATTTGGTTAGGACGCACCATTTCTAAAGCAACAATCAAGCGAGGCTTACGCATCCCTTTTCGATTTTCCAATAATTTCTGCAGCGGCTCTGAATTATTCCCCGGCTCGGTTATGACGGATGCATCCAAGGCGAGCAGCGCAGTCAGCAAAGGGGAACGGCCGTCGCCTGACATCACGGCACCACCGATGGTGGCAGCATTGCGAATGTTTAGTGCGGCTTCCTGGCGGCAGGCTTGAACGAGGGCTTGAGGAAGCTCTTCGTGCGCCTTGATAAGTGCCTCGAGTTTCACCGTTGCGCCGATGTGGATCTCTGACTTCCCGAGCTTAAGCTCGTCAAGTTTAAGATCCTGTATATCGATGACGGCGTCAACTTCGTAACGTTGGGGGGTCAACGCAGTCCCCCCGGCGAGCGGAACCCCTTTATCCATCAATGCGACCGCTTCTTTAAGCGTTTTCGGGCGGTGATATTTCAACGAGCCCATTTGCTACCCTCTCTTCGTATCTCACTCAGTCTGGATATACCTGCCAACCCAGCGATTCCAATATTGATTCGTCACCAGGTAAACCGGGATGATCCGCCAGAACCGCATCTGCCTCCGCTGCGACCGTTCCATCCACAAGGATCAGTTCGGAGCGAGCTAGGGCTATGCGCCCTTTTTTTCGTACAACAATGCCCCGCAAACGCAACGGCTGCTCACTTGGAACGGGTTTACGATATCGAATATCGAGCTTAGCCGTTAATCGGAAGCGTGTATGCTCTCCGATCAGCGTTGCTCGCTCGGCGATCTCATCCAACATCGTGGCAACGATACCCCCATGAACAATCCCGGGGTAGCCCTCGAGATGACTCGGAATTGTGCACTCCGCCATCACCTCATCCGGACCTACCTCGTAAAAGGAGAGGCCTAACCCATTTACATTTTCTACACCGCAAACAAAGCACCCTCGCGAACCTGGTTGTTTGTTGTCTGTACTCGAACTGGCCTCAAATCCAGTGTCACCCACTATTTCATCGTCCATGCCTGAAAGTGCTCTCCCTCCTCATGCTATCCGGAATTATTTCAACGGGCTGAAGGTATCGATAAGAAGATTGACATCCCCTCCAACAGAATAAAGTATCGGGCATGTCGCGCCGTGGTCGAGGTACTCCTGTACTTTCGCTTTGGCCTGCTCTGGTGTCCCAGAAGCGGTAATCCGTGAAATTAACTCATCTGGGACAAGGTGTTTTGCACTCTGAATCTGCTCATGCGTAGCCGGCCAACCGAGTATGGCTTGGATCTCCTGCACGACATCCTGAGATACACCACTCGCCTTGGCAATATGCGGCTGTTGAGCAAGATACTGCGTGAGCAATTCGCGACTTCTATCAAATGCTACGTTTTCATCGTGATCTATTGAACACACGACCAGTTGTGGTCGATCGATGTCAGCGAGCGTCCGACCCGCCTTCTTCGCCCCGCTCTCAAGCATCTCCAGCGCGTTGTCGTTGTAATCCGGAGGGACGCAGTAATTCAATACAGCACCATCGGATATTTCTCCGGTCAACTCCATCATCTTCGGCCCCGTGGCGCCGATGTAGATTGGAACGTTGCGAGGCTCACGCCGCCCATGGACGACGTCGAGCTCTATTCCCTCCACCTGGTGAAAATCGCCGTGGAAAGTCACCGTCTCCATATTTAGCAACCGGCGAAGAACCTCAACGGTTTCCCGCATCGCCTTGAGTGGTTTTTTGCGCTCGATGCCAACATTCTTCGCAAGTGGATCCCACCACGCGCCAATACCACAGATGATTCGATCCGGCGCTAGATCATCGAGCGTGAGCAGTGTCGCCGCGAGAAGACCGATGTTTCGTGTCCAATTATTGATCACTCCTGAGCCAACGATTATCTTTTCTGAGACAGCAGCATAAGCTGCCATGGGTACAATTGCATCTCGTACAAGCCGCGACTCAGCTTGCCAAACCGCCTCAAACCCCTTCTCCTCGGCATATCGAACTGTGTCCAATCCATCCCGAAGATCGTGGGCATCCTGCAGATATAAAGCAACGCGATCCAGGCTCATCAGATACTCTCCTCCAAGTCAGATATGAACTCAATATCCAGATTTTCACGTAAATATTCGAGATCCTCCGGAAGATCGACGTCAAGACCTATAGAAGGGATCTCACAGACTACCAGTCGTGCACCAGCAGCTTTGGTACGCTCAACATGCCTTTCAAAGCTGTTGGGGCCAAAATCGTACTCGATCAAACCGGGTGGAGATGACAACAAAGCGTTTGTTCCGCTGCCATGACGGTCAGGGGCGATAACCACGACGGGGGGATCTGTTGCACTGAAGATCAGTTTTTCAACGTCATCCATCCTCAGTAAAGGCAGGTCAGCGGGGATTACCAATACCCCGCTTGTATCATATTGCTGGGCGACAACCGTAGCCCGTACCAAGGCATTATTCAATTCTGGTGCACCATGCTCTGCCACAGTTCGTGCACCATGTTTCCGTGCGATCGATAACACTTTAGAATCACGGCTGACGACAAGCGTTCGCTCGATTTCCTTTACCTCTCCAAGCAGATCGAGAGTGTTAATCAACATCCGTTGACTCAAGATCTCACGCTCATCCCTGGTCAGTACGCCGGACAAACGCGATTTCGCACTCCGTAATGGTTTCACTGGGACAATCGCCCAAAGGGTCATCGCCGCGACTCCGCTTCTACCAGCTCCGCCGTAAACGCCAGCACTTCCTCCGCCAATCTTTTACGATCGGGTTGAGTCTTCATCATTGTTTGCGTGACCCTGGCTCTGATTCCAAGCGCTTCAATTTCTGGAGCTAGCTCTGCATCGACTTCGTCGATCAAAATCCCAGACAGGATCTGCTGGTAATGTTCAGCGACCGCGCAGGCGGAGGGTTCAATTCCCATTGCAGTAAACATCTTCGCCGCAGGTCCACGAACAGCCTGGCCGCCAATGATTGGGGATACACTTACAACTACCTTCCCCGCGAGTGCCTCGCATACCCCTCGTAAAGCGAGGATCGGATCGATGCTCACCCAAGGATTGGAAGGACAGATAATGACAGCATCGGAATCCTCAATCGCCGCCAGGAACCCCGGCGCTGGCTCCGCATGTTCGATGCCATCAAACCGAAATCCCCGCACCAGTGGTTCATGTGCGTGCTTAACGAAATATTCCTGGAAGGGAAGATTCCCCTCATCCGTCTCAACAACTGTTCGTACCGGGTCATCGGTCATTGGCAGAATGACGTGCTCAATGCCAAATATGCGGCAGAATGTCCGGGTCACCTCACTCAAGGGTTGCCCATCTTTCATTCTTCGCGTTCGCTCGACATGAAGCGCCAAATCTCGATCCCCTAACCGGAACCAGACCGGGCTTCCAAATTCTTTAAGTGTCTGCAGGAAATTCCACGTCTCGTCCGTTCGACCCCATCCTGACTGGGGATTTGCGAGACCGGCCAATGTGTACGTGACTGTATCAAGATCGGGCGAGACGGCCAGTCCCAGATGCTCGAAATCATCTCCGGTATTGACTACGAGGGTCAGCACATCAGGACCCAATAATCCAGTCAGACCATCGACGAGTTTCGCTCCACCCGTTCCACCAGCGAGTGCTGTGATTTTCAACGCCATAAGGACACTTCTTCTATTGGGCGGCGCGGGCGTTCCTGTCCCGTCTCCGCAGGATACCCGAGTATGATCAACCCTTGAGGTTCCCACCCCTCAGGAAGGTTTAATTCCTCTCGGACTAAATCTTTAGCGAAGAGTGGTGCGCACAGCCAACACGCGCCCAACCCCTCTGCATGGGCTGCAAGAAGCAGGTTCTGCGCCGCCATAGATACACTTTGAATCGCCATATTGTATTCTGCTGTGATCCTCCCATCATCAGGATAAACATCCATAACTTCCATCGATAAGCAGCTGATTACCACCACCGGAGCGTTAGAAATCCGCTCTATTGATTGAGCCACATCTCTCTCGATCTGGTTGGGGTTATCCCCGTCGGCCAGCCTATCCTCACGCAGCCTAACACCCAGCGCATTCGCAAGGGACCGCTTGTCCTCCAAAGTTGTGAGGATCACAAAACGCCAGGGTTGACGGTTGTGCGCAGATGGCGCCATTGACGCAGCCTCCAATAGACGCTGGAGGATTTCAGGCGGGATCGAAGTGCCGTTAAACCGACGGATCGAGCGACGCTCCTGGATAATCCGATAGAGCGTTAAAGCTGATTCGATCATCCCATCGTGCTCACGGAGTCCGGTTGAATCAGGAATATGACACGAGATTGTCTCTCATGCCATGGATTCTTATCAACGTTTAGATATTTCCTGGCCAGTAAGTGTGTATGCTCAACAGCATCTTCCTCGCGTTGAGCGGCAACGGTCCCGCGGATGTGGATATATCGATACGGATCATCAGGATCCATGATCAGCACCGCTACTTTCCCCCGCGAGGCCATATTCCTATCTTTAACACGCCCTCTGACGGTGTTTACCCGCAGGAATTCCCCTTCCACATCGAACCAGACGGGCGTCACTTGAGGACTGCCGTCGTCCATCAATGTAGCCAGGGACGCAAACGCTTTCTTCTTATCCGTGACCAGATCACGGTGTGATTCAGGGATTGCGTTCAAATTCGCCGCTCCTTTCCCATGTTCCACCCAGACTGCTTAGCCGGTAATCACAAATCGTCCTCGAATCCGTGCTGTTCCCGCCCTTCGGATGGACTTCCCGGCGATAGGTAACAGGGATGGTTCCCCATTTTCGATCAAAACCTAAATAACCTATCTGAACAAATCCAGTTCCTTCTCCCGCAGGATTTCCGATAACGATCCCTCTCTTAATGGATATGGCAGCCCGCGGACATGAATTACAGGGTGTCTCTCATCCGCCTGTCCCATGAGTGCCGATGCGCCCGCTGCGATTTCATCCGCGAGCCCAATTACCGTGTTTTGCAAGGTATAGCCGAAGAGATCCTTCTGACCGCGCAGATCGACTACGGCAGGAAACCCGGCCACACCGATACACACCCCCACCGTCCCCATACGCCATGACCGGCCGTGCGAGTCGTTAATTAAGACACCGATCTCCGCCCCGCTTGCCGTACATAGGCCGTCGCGCAGTTTTCTGGCCGACATGTCTGGGTCCTCCGGAAGCAGGAGTACCCATTCACCTTCCTTTTCGTTCTCGACATTGGAGCGGTCGATCCCCGCATTTGCACATACGAACCCAAGTTTATGCTCGACGATGATCAGGTTTTCGCGTTTGCGCAGAACACCCGCGCTCTCGCGCAGGATCAATTCCACCAGACACGGATCCTTTCCGGTCTCCTCCGCAAGCGCATCCGCCTCGGGCGATGGGTGAATCTGTTTCAAGTTTACGAAACGCCCTTCCGCTTTTGAGACGATTTTTTGCCCAACCACGATTACATCACCATCAAGGATGGATAGCGATTCAGTCCTTAATCCTGCCAAGATGATCGCCGTAAGATCATCACCCGGCTGAATGAAAGGGATGCCCTGCAACGCAGTGAAAGTCAGGTGGTGCTGACTCATCCAGCGTTCAGACCCGAGACCCTGAACGTCGCAGTTTTTGCATCGTGATGATTATTCATACTCATCAATAGTGCCGAGATCCCCTCAAGCGTAATCGCACTATCCAACTCGCCGGCGTAGAAGGCCTTCATTCCCGCCCCTTCGGCGAGCTTAATCACCTCTTGAGCGGCTTCCTTATCATCTGAACAAATGAGGACGTCGATATCCAGCGGCTGATCCAGATCATCTCTCAATCGATGAGCCGGGACCGTCTGGAATGCCGCCACGACGCGCGCTTCGGATCCTAGCCGCTCCTGCGCCAATCGCGCTGCTGCCGGAGGTGCCGGCGGTTGGGGGTTCTTGAAATCGACCCTTGCCGTCGTATCGACGACGATTTTTCCATTCAAGATTCCCTTGAGCTGGTCGACGATGGCTTCATGCGCCTTTGCTTTCACGGTGAGGACGCAAATATCCGCCAGTGACGCGGCTTCCGCGTTCTCCAGACCCACAATCGTCTCAATCCCGAGCGCCTCGTTCAACTCGGTCGCGATCCGTTGAGCCTTCTCGGTTTCGCGCGAACCGATAACCACGCGATAGCCCGCACCTGCCCAGCGCATCGCTAAACCTGGTCCGAGCTTTCCTGTGCCGCCGATGATTGCCAGTGTAAGGATCATTTTCTCTGACATGCTTACTCCCTTTTGAAATAACGCCGGTTCCTTATACCCCGCCCGCCCGAGTTGGATGGCTATTCAGCGGCATATATCCTGCCTTTGTCGTCCATCAAATGTGTGCATAATATGCACTAATCTTCCGGCACGAATGTCTGATATCGCTCCCAAACGGCAGCGGCGAGCTCACGCGATCGAGCGGTGATCTTTTCTTCATCAAGCGTCAGAAGCTCCCGTTCTCGCATGAGAATCTTGCCGGCGACAAGAGTGCTGGTCACCATCGATTCGTGAAACCCGAAGATGATGTGCCATGGTAAGTTACCCCCCGAGAGTGGCGTGGTGGGATGGTAATCCACCAGTATCAGGTCGGCGTGCGCTCCTAGAGCAATCTTCCCAAGAGCACCTTCCGGGAAGAATTGCTGTGCTAGTTCGGCGTTGTGACCCACAGCTATCCTGGCCAAAACATCTCCTGGCATCGCTCGGGGATCCCGATGCCAGACTTTATGGAGGAGATAGGCTGCCTTCCATTCCTCCCACATCGCGTTTGAAAAGCCATCGTTTCCCAGGCAAACCTTCACACCAGCCTGCATCAAGGATCCAACATCTGCGGCTCCAACGCCATTGTTCATATTCGAACGGGGTTGATGCGTCACCCACGTCCCGCTCTCTGCCAATAATTCCACCTCACGCGCATCAACATGAATTGCATGAGCAACGATCGTCCTCTCACCCAGAATACCATGATCATTCAAGCGGTTGACCACTCGCTTGCCTGATTTCTTGAGACTGTCTATTTCATCCGCCTCATGTTCGGCGACATGGATGTGAAAACCGGTGCCCTCCGGTGCAGCTGACCGACATAAATCCAGGGTATGCTCTGAAAGCGTAAGGCTGGCATGCAGACCAAAGGTGGCCGCAACTCTTCCCTGGGCAACCTGTCCATCACGGCAACGCTCGATAAAGCGAACGTTTTCTTCAATCCCGGCCTGGGCTTTCTCCTCCCCATCGCGATCTGTGACCTCATAACAAAGGCCCCCCCGCAACCCGGATTCTGTCACTGCATCGGCGATAACATCCAACGATCCATGAATGAAATTTGGGGAAGCATGGTGGTCGATTAATGCGGTTGTGCCATGCTTGATAGCATCGACAAGACAAACGAGGGTGGAATAACGTACGTCCTCCTCCGTCAGCGATTTGTCGAGCGGCCACCAGAGCTTGCGTAGAATTTCGGGAAAATCCTTGGGGGCGCGCCCGGGGATCGCCATCCCGCGCGCAAAAGCGCCGTAGAAGTGCGTGTGCGCGCAGATGTTTCCCGGCATGAGCAATTGGCCGCGGGCATCCAGAACCTCACTGTCCGTGTGCCTGGAGACGAGTTCGGTCGAAGGGCCGATTTCTGTGATGAAACCCTCGTCAATCCAAACAGCATGATCTTCGAGGATCTCGTTCGGTTCGTCCCATGTGACCACACGTGCATTTTTAATTAACATCATCGCCTCCGTCCTAGTCGAAGACTACGGGAATGTCTGGGTTCTGGTAAGCGGCTATCGCCTCCTCGATGTGCCGCGGCGTTGTCCTGTAGCTTGAGAGTGTTGAAGGCAGTTCATCAATCGGGAAGAAAGCGACCGCGGAGGTCTCCTCGCTCGTCTTCAGATTCCCCTCCCCCGGTTCGCAAAGGAATAGCAGCTTATATGCGTGATATAGAGGCAGTTCCCCGGGGAGACGATTCGCATCGTACACACCTACGAGACGTTTGGCTTGAACGGCCAGTCCGGTTTCTTCCTGAACCTCCCGTTCTACTGCCAAGCTGGGCGTCTCACCTACATCCGCCCAACCACCCGGCAACGTCCATTTGCCATCCATCGCTTCACGCACCATCAGCAGTTCTCCACCCCGGAACACTGCAGCACGCACATCGACCTTTGGCGTTATGTAGCCAGGTTGCGCAGTGAACGCCGCCAACACTTCTTGGGCTTCCATCTCACTATTCTCGGCCACGATCTCTGATGCTATTTCTAACAATCGTTGAGCACGAGAGGCCTCAAAAGGGTTCTGAGCATAGTGCAAACTAGTGTGAGCGAGGGATTGAATTTCGCGTGCCCAGTCCAGCCATTTCAATGCTTCACTCACGTTTTGAGCCTCCCCCCCTCGCCAATTCCAGGGCGAGCCAATCCTGATCTACGGGAAGCGTACGTATCCGTATGCCGCAGGCATTGTTGATCGCATTCGTTATGGCCGGTGTTGTCGGGATGCTCGAGATTTCCCCCACACCTTTTGCCCCGTACGGGCCTTCAGAAGTGGGGTGTTCTACAACAATGGGGATGATCTCCGGCGACTGAACTATCGATGGCATGCGATAGCGCGCCATCCGATCGGTGAATACATAGCCATCCTCAACGATGAATTCCTCCGTGAGCGCGTTCCCCAGCCCCATTATCACGCCACCTTCAATCTGCCCTCTCAATCCTAACGGGTTGATCACCCGTCCAACGTCGTTTGCAGCGATGACCCGCAGGATTTGCACAGCACCGGTTTCAAGATCGACCTCTACCTCGGCAGCCTGCACAGCGAACGAGTAAGCGAAATGCATATTCCCGCCCGTTCCAAGCGGCTGGGTCTTCGGTGCCCAATACTCATAAAGTGCCACCGGCTCCTGTCCCGCAGCCCTCATGATTTCGATAGCTTCCGCCAGTTCGATCTGGTTTCCATTGACTTGAGCCAATCCTTCGATAAACTGAATCGTTGCCGGTGGTACATCGAAATGCTCAGCCAGCGTTGAGCGAACCGCCTGGAGGACGATTAAAGATGCGTGCCGCACAGCATTTCCGGTCACATAGGTTTGACGTGAGGCGGTCGTAGGCCCGCCATCAGGTGTCAGGCCCGTATCTGAGAGCAAGACATGAACCTTAGCTGGAGGAAGCATTAGTTCTTCCGCAGCGATCAATTGGAGGACAGTCATTAACCCCTGGCCCATATCTGCCGAGGATGTGCGTACCTGCGCCGTTCCATCGGGATAAAGTTCCACCTCTGCTGACGCTTTATCCGGCGCCCCGCCGCCAAGTCCTGTATTTTTATAGGCGGCGGCGATACCCCAAGCACGGCTGCGGTTGGGGTGTCCGGAAACGATTTTCGCAGCAAATGGATTGTCAGCCGGAGAGAATCTGCGAAGCTCATCCTCAACCCGGTCGATGCACTCCAGCAACCCAACGCTTTCACCCAGCAATTGGCCTGTATTGGTGACATGGCCCACTTGCAGTGCGTTCTTGCGCCGGAGTTCGACAGGATCAATCTCAAGCGTATACGCCAATTCATCCATAAGCGACTCAACTGCAAAGCATGACTGCGTTACACCAAAACCCCGGAATGCTCCTGCCGGAGGGTTATTGGTGTACATGGCGAAGCAATCCGCCCGAACATGAGGGATGTTATATGGACCTGTCGAGTGAGTTGTCGCTCGGGTCATCACTTTCTCCCCGAGGGAAGCATATGCCCCTGTATCTCCAAACAACTCGGTCTCAACCGCCGTCAGCGTTCCATCCTGTTTGGCTCCAATTCGGACGCGGATCTGCGTTGCGTGTCGCTTGGGGTGTACAAGCAGGCTTTCCTGCCGGTCGAAAAGAATCTTCACGGGTCGATCACAAACCTTCGCAAGCAAAGCGGCATGGATTTGCCCGGCGATGTCCTCCTTGCCGCCGAATCCGCCTCCAATCGGCGTCCCGATCACGCGCACATGCTCATCAGGCACGCCCAGGGAGCGAGCCACCTGTTCTCGATCGGCATAGGGTATCTGCGAACCGACATATATTTCCATATGCCCGTCCGCTGAGGGAACAGCGATACTGCATTCAGGCTCCAGGAAGACATGATCGGTAGACTGGGTGTGAAATACTCCTTCGAGGCTGATGTCCGCGCCTTCAAATCCAATGTCCACATCACCCTTCCGAACCTTGATATGTTTTAACAGGTTGCCCCCATCATGGACTTTCTCTGCCGAAGCTTTATGCGCAAAGACTGGATCCACCACAACAGGCAGCGGATCAAACTCCATCTCGATCAAACCCAGAGCTCTCTCGGCATCCTCAAGTGTCTCCGCCGCCACCAGAGCCACGGCATCACCGACATAGCGCACCTTCTCGCCCACACCGATGAGGGTGGGCCAATCCTTAATGACCAGGCCATGGTTGCGTTCACCGGGGATGTCTTTGGCAACAAGTACAGCCACGACCCCTGTGCTGTCGATTGCAGCCTTGATGTCCAACCGTTTCAGGATGGCGTGGGGTACTCCCGCCCGTAATACTCGTCCAACAAGCATGCCCGGGAATTGAAGGTCGTCGGCAAATCGAGCAGCCCCGGTCACCTTCTCCAGGGAATCAGGCCGCGGCTGGATATGGCCGACTGCGTTAGTTTCCTCGGATTCTTCCAAATCTAGAGGAGGGATGGGATCATCTGTTCTCATTTTTCTGGCAGCTGCCTGTACGGCCTGGATAATCGTCGGGTACCCAGCACAACGGCAAAGCGTATCCTTCAAAGCAGCGCGGATTTCCATTTCCTCGGGGTTCGGGTTCTTCTTAAGTAAAGCCGCGGCGGTTATCATCTGGCCCGGCATGCAAAAGCCACACTGCAAGGCACCGTATTGCACGAAAGCCTCCTGCAGCGGGTGCAACTGACCATCCTGAGCCAATCCCTCGATCGTTAGAATCTTTCGTCCAGCTGCCCGGGCTGCCGGATAAACACAGGAGAGAACCGGGGCATCGTCGATCAAAACTGTGCAGGCGCCGCACTCCGCTTCGCCGCACCCGATCTTCGTGCCCGTCATCCCTAGGCGAGTCCGGAGAAGATCAGAGAGCATCTCCCCGGGGAGAACATCGATCTCTTTTTCTACTCCGTTCAACCAGAATTTCATCGTTTCACACTCTCTGGCCAGCTCCAATTCTTAGAGTTTATTTTTATCTACCCGCGGCCCGTTCCCAGGCTTCTGTTATTGAGCGAGTGAACAGCGTCGGCAGGATGTGTTCCCGATAAGCCTTCGTTGATCTATGCGGGCTGGTCCGTAATTTCACTTCTTGCAGCAATTGATGTATCGCGCTCTGATTATTGGCAAATTCAAAAGATTTATCGCGCAAGACCGCCTCCGTCTTAACTGCCCGCAGCGGCCGCGGCCCAGCAGGTCCAACAGCGATTTGAATGTCTTCAACTTTGCCGCCGCGGTTGCGGCGCAGCCAGATCCCCATGTTCAATATGGCGATGGCCACTCCCTGAGGGCGCATAACCCGCTTAAATGCCGAACCTTCTCCTTCGCCGCGCAGCGGAAAGCGAAAGGCGACGATTATTTCTCGTGAGCGGTCGAAGCTCGGTCGACCTGGTCCTTCGAAGAGCATTTCAACAGGAACCCACCTTCGCCCCTCCACAGAAGCAAGTTGGCCTTCCGCCCGCAGGCTGATGAGGGCGATTGTCCCATCACCGGCTGGAAGCGCATGTCCAACATTGCCTCCAAGCGTTGCCACATTACGGACCTGGGGTCCTCCGATCAGCCCACACGCTTGGGCGAGTCCTTGAGCATGATCCTGGATGCTGCCGTTCAGAACGATTTCATGAAGCGACACAGCTGCGCCGATGTGAAGGAAACCGTTTTGCTCCTGAATCACGGTCATTTCAGGGATTTGAGTTATGTCGACCAGGGTATTAACCGTTGAATGCCGGCCTTGCTGGAGATCGATTAAAAGATCAGTGCCGCCAGCGATGACAGCGGAGCGAGATGGTTCCACGCTCAGCGCTCCGAGGGCATCTTCGACGGTCGAGGGTTGCAGATACTTCTTCCAAAGAGTCATATTCACTCTAATTGTGAGGATCGAGGATCCGGTGGCACTTTACGCTTTGCATGGCTGCTCAACGCCGGTCACAGATCCGCCCTGTGAACGACCACCAATCCGAGGCTTTCCGATTCTAGCATTGAGGCGGGCGCGATTCAAGGCTCTTATAGAATCTCACCGCCTGGACGGCGATGGAGATAATGCCCCATCCCAGCCTCACCCTGCCATTTTCCTTCATCTGCAATGAGGCGACCGCGCAGGAACACCTTCTCCGGGAACCCCTTCAATGGCCATCCTTCATAGAGATTGTAATCCGTACGATGCTGGGCGAATTCCACACCGTAGGTCAATTCCCGCGCCGGGTCCCAGATCACGATGTCAGCATCCGATCCAGGCAATAGTGCGCCCTTCTGCGGATACAGCCCGAAGATCTTTGCCGCATTCGTGCTTGTTAACGCGACGAACTGGTTGGGAGTGATCCTGCCTTGTCCGACGCCGTACGACCAGAGGATCGGCATCCGATCTCCAATGCCGGGAAGACCATTGGGGATTTTCGTAAAATCGTTGGCGCCTAATTCTTTCCCGGGGATCATCACACTTTTTCCTTCGTACTCAATCGGCTTGGTCCCATCGAAGAAGAAGGGGCAATGATCCGTGCCGACGGTTTGGAATCCGCCATCCGAAAGTCCGTGCCACAGCTCTTCATTATCCTGCTCTGTCCGCATCGGCGGTGAGCATATCCATTTCGCGCCATCGTCTCCTCGCAAATTCTCAATTGTGAAGAAGAGATACTGTGGGCAGGTCTCCCCCATCACAGGAATGCCGCGTTGGCGTGCGTAGCGGATTTGATCCAATCCGCCGCCCGTATTGACATGCACAATGTAGATGGGCGACCGAGCTTGTTCAGCCAGTGCGATTCCCCGCAGAACTGACTCGACGGCTCCCCAGGGCGGTCGGGTGAGCGCGTGCCATTCAGGCGAGGCATGTCCTGCAGCAAGCGCTTCAGCGGTGAGGACCTCGATAACATCCCCATTCTCTGCATGCAGCATTGTAAGCATCCCGTGTTCTGCCCCCAACCGCATAACCCGGAAGATTTCTCCATCCTGGAGCCTGAGCCGTCCGTTGTAAGCCGTAAACACCTTTAATGTCGTAATCCCTTCATCGAGCAGGCCTGGGATTTCGGCCATGACGTCATCATTAAGACTGGTGATGTTCATGTGGAAGCCGAAATCGATCGCGGCTTTTTCGTCCGCTTTGCGGTGCCAAATCTCAATGGCTTGCCTAAGCGTAGGTTGATCTTGCGGTACAAAATCCATCACGGTCGTCGTCCCGCCGAATGCGGCCGCCTTATGGCCCGTGTAGTGATCGTCGGAGGAAACTGTATCAAACATCGGCAGGTCGAGGTGCGTGTGTGGGTCGATACCCCCGGGAAAAACGAGCTTACCCTCGGCGTCGAAAATTTCGGCATCATCTGCGGTGATGTCTTCCCCAATTGCTGCGATCCGCTCATCGCGGATGAGCAAATCTGAGCGAATAACTTCAGTGTCGGTGACTAGCGTCCCAGACCGAATGATTGTCGCTGTCATTAGTCTTCCTCTCTATTCCTCAGTGGATGATTCGACGATTCTGGCATCCCAATTGGATTAATCCACTATTCCCTATCGTCTTGCGCAGTTGATGTGGAGAAGCTATTCTCACTATCCGATCGCTCCCGGATCATCTTCCACAAACGATCACGCTCATCGGATGGCGGAACACGTAAGTCACGAACATCATTTGCCTGCGTTAAACGCTCACCGGTCGTGTATAGGAATGTAAAACGACGCCATTTTTCCGCCGGGATCGGTCTAGGCAGTTCGAGCAGCGGTCCCAATAATATCTTGAAGTATGGCTCATCTGCTCTGGGATTATCGCTTTCTTCCCGCAGAAGCTCCCCTCTCGTTAACAACTCATGCCCCAGGACTTTGGCAATGTATCGCACAGACCATCTCTGCTCGCCGAAGACCGATGTGAGAAAGAAGGCAATCCAATCGACACGTACGGTTTTTGGTGAGGTTTGAACCGGAATACGATACCAGCCCAAGACCCTGGTGATCTCCAGATCACGCGGGTCTTTCATTACCGCTACCAGGATGAGATCTTCTGGATAGATTTCTTCCATCATGTCCTATTTAGGTATGGAAACATACCATTCCCAGGATAGCCGGAAAAGTTCGATCGTACTCGGGTAATAACAGGCGGATGTTCCACACTCCCTTCTGACGATGGAATGGAACGTCCGCCCTTCTTCACACCCAAGTTCCCCTTTGTACAAGCGTCTTTATATCAATCCAACACGCTCGTTGAACTCATCAATCAATTGATCTATCTCTGGTACGAACGACTGGATGGAGGTCCAATACTCACGATCGTACCACTGGGCGATGATTTCCTCATACGTTCGACCCTGCTGTTCGATCCAGGTGTAGTATTTCAAGTTATGGATCCTGCGTCGGTCTGTATACCGAGTTTCCAGCATATGATCCGTTTTTAGTCCATGCAGATCACGGGCGAAGTCTGCTGTAGCGTCCTTCTCCGAATATTCTCCGAATTCCTCATGCATCTCTTTCAACCGGCTTTGATAAAGCTCCATGGAGTCAGTGAAGACGGTGAGCACGACATCGTTTTCGCCCAGCTCATAGTATTTAGCGAACTTAATCGCCATGGCGAGATTGGCAATGCTGGAGAAGCCAAGCAATTCCAGGTTCTTAATGAAGTCCTGGGGTACACCTTTCCCAACCAGATACTTATGCCCTTCAGGTTCATTGAACAGGCGGGCCAGGTTGACGATAACATTATCATCAAGGGCGATGATCATATCGGTGTTCTTCACATTGTGAATCCAGGGGACATGCTTATCGCCAATTCCCTCGATGCGATGCTCTCCAAAACCGTTCTCGAGCAAGGTGGGACATTGCCATGCCTCACCAGCAGCGATCCTGCTTGTTGGGAAGATCTGCTTCATGTAATCCCCGCAAGCGATCGTCCCCGCCGACCCTGTCGTCAGCACAACCCCAGCATAGTTGTCGTTCGGGCGAAGCTCCTTTTGGAGTACCTCTTCCATCGCATGACCCGTAATGTCGTAATGCCAGAGGTAATTCCCGAATTCTTCGAATTGGTTGAAGATCATCAAATCTTCGCCGGATGACCTCAATTCCCAACATTTATCAAAGATTTCTTTTACGTTGGACTCAGTACCGGGTGTCTTTATGACCTCTCCAGCTATATTCGACAACCAATCAAAGCGTTCTTGGCTCATCCCCTCTGGGAGAATGGCGATCGACTCGCAAGCCAGTAGGGATGAATCATACGCCCCTCCCCGACAGTAGTTTCCAGTCGAAGGCCAGACTGCTTTCTGAGTCGTAGGATCGAATTGACCTGTTACAAGCGGTGGCACAAGGCAGCCGAATGCTGCCCCGACCTTATGTGAGCCCGTTGGCATCCATTTCCCGACCAGGGCGATGATACGGGCATCCACACCGGTTAGTGAACTCGGAATCTCCAGATAGTTCACCCCCCCATAACCGCCGCCTTTTGAAGTGGGTTCATTCTTCCACGAAATACGAAATAGATTCTCTGGGGTCACATCCCAGAGCTCGAGTGAACCAAGCTTCTCTTTAATTGAATCAGGGATCAAGCTCGGGTCTTTCATCTGCGCAAAAGTCGGGATGATGAAATTGCGCTCCCTTACTCTCTCGATAGTTTGCTTCAGCCTGTCTTTGTAAATTGTGAGATCGATCATGATGTTTCGTATTACCTTCCTTCGGATGATTTTTTGTTTTCTAAACTGATGGGTCTCCGCACGATATACAGCGGTCGATTTTTTGCCTCATCATATATCCGACCGATGTATTCCCCGAGGATCCCAAGAGAGATTAACTGCACGCCTCCAAGAAATAAAACCGCGATCAAGGTTGATGCCTGACCAAAAAACGCCTGGTTTCCAACCAGCCTGAACGCAATCACGATGGGTATGGCGATAATACTCACACCTGCGGCGAAAAAGCCCAAGTATGTCGCGATCTGGAGCGGAAAGTAGGAAAAACCCGTAATGGCATTGAGTGCCAATCGCAGCATTTTGCGAAACGGATATTTCGTCTCTCCAGCGAATCTCGCAGCTCGCTTATAAGGCACCCCGGTCTGACGGAAGCCAACCCACGCCGCCATCGCTCTATGAAAGCGATGTCTCTCTCGCATTTGAGACAATGCATCAACCGCCTGCCTGTCCATCAGCCGGAAATCCCCGGTATCCAGCGGGATTTCGACATCGGTGATGCAGTTGATCAAGCGGTAAAACAGGGCGGCTGTGGATTTCTTAAACCAGGTTTCGCCCTCGCGTTCTGTGCGTACGGCGTACACGATTTCATAGCCCTCACGCCATTTCTCAATCAAATCGGAGAGAACCTCAGGTGGGTCCTGCAAATCAGCATCCATGATAATCACGGCGCGCCCCTGGCTGAAGTCCATGCCCGCGGTCACGGCAATTTGATGCCCAAAATTGCGGGCAAAGATCACCGGTTTCACCCGCGGATCTTCTCTGCTTTTCGCTTCAATCCAATCCGATGAACCATCCTTTGATCCATCGTCGATGAGAATGAGCTCCCATGCCTCGCCCAGGTCATCCAAGACCACCTTCACCCGATCGTAGAGTTCTTGAAGCGACTCGATTTCGTTATAGACTGGTACTGCGATAGAGACGTTGATCTCGGGTTCCGTCATCATCTTTATCCTCCGTCGTTCTACTTCACATCACCTTCCAAAGCACTTTGAAGTGCTTCGAGTGTCGGTTCAATCACGAGAGGCTCACCGGCGGCTTCCATCGCACGCGCCACATCCTTCAGCCCATTGCCGGTATTCAGCACAACGACACGATCTCCATCTACAAGAAGATTCATTTCAACAGCGGTTAACAGCCCGGCATATGCAGCCGCCCCTGCGGGTTCGGCAAATACAGCCGCATCACGACCAAGCTTGGCAATCGCCTCCACGATGGCGGAATCTGGAACTGCAACATAAGCTCCGCCGGTTTCTGTTGCTGCTCTCAAAGCGCGCAAACCATCACGCGGCAGGTCAACCGAGATGCTGTCTGCTAGCGTGTCGGCGCTCACTGGGAGTATCTCCTCCGTACCAGCCTGGAAGGCGTTGTAAATCGCCGCCGATCCTTCAGACTGGATCCCATAAAGCCGAGGGATCTGGTCGATCCAACCCAACCTATGCAAATCCTTAAAGCCTTTATGCAGACCGGAGATGATGTTCCCATCTCCCACGGATACAAAAACAGCATCCGGCGTGAGCCACTGCTCCCTTTCCGGATTCTTTTCAGCGCTCTCAATCGATAATTGCTCACATATCTCGAAAGCTGCGGTCTTCTTTCCCTCCGCCGTGAAAGGGTTGAAACCTGTATTCCGGCAATACCAGCCAAATTTCTCCGCCGCCTGAATGGTGAGATCAAAGGCGTCGTCGTAGGTGCCTTCAACGAGGACCACCCGTGCACCGAAAATCAGGAGCTGGGCGATCTTTGCCGGTGGAGCCGTCTTCGGGGCGAGTATTACCGCGGGCATCTTTGCCGCCCCCGCCATGCCTGCCAGCGCTGCGCCAGCGTTGCCAGTTGAAGCTGTTACGATCACCTCTGCGCCGATCTCCTGCGCTCGGGCGACGGCGACCGCGCTGGCTCGGTCTTTAAAAGAAGCGGTGGGGTTTCGCCCATCATCCTTCAACCAGAGCTTCCCAAGATTCAATCTCTCAGCGATCGAATGCAAATCGAAAAGCGGCGTCCAGCCCACTGCCCGCAATGGAGTCCCAAAATGCCCCGGATCTTGTACCGGGAGGAGAGGCAGATATCTCCAAATGGAAGTATCTTGTGAACGTCTAATGTCACCTGGGGAGCAATCACGCTGAATACTGTTGTAATCCAGGACCACGTCCAGATTCCCGCCATCATGCGGGCAGGTATAACGCACATTTTCTGGTGCGAGTTCCTGACCGCAGATGGAACAGCGATAACCTGTAAAATTCACCATCCTATAACCCTCGTTCACCGCGGATATAGGGCAAGCCCAGCGCGGCGGGTGCACCCAAGCGCTTGCGCAGCGCCTCGCGTGATCCGATGATCAAGACGATGATCGTAAACGCAAAAGGCAACATCTGCAGGAAGAATCCGTAGTAGGGATTGAAAAAGAATGGGTTCCGGAGTCCTAAAATCATCTGCGGCCCCTGGATGTCAAGGATCGTCCGTCGTAGAGCACCGAAGGCATAGGAACCGAAAGCTGCACGCCATGGATTCCACTGAGCGAATATAACGAGGCCAATTGCAATCCAGCCCATGCCGCCAGTTGTGAGCTCACTGAACCATCCAGGCGAGATCGCCAGACTGATGGTTCCTCCCGCCAAACCCGCCAGAGTGCCGCCAACGAAGACGTATATGTATCGCAAGCGGTAAACATTCACGCCCATTGCATCCGCTGCGGTTGGATTTTCACCTACCGCTCTCAAGTGTAGCCCGAAGCGCGTATGGTTGATGTAGAACCACGACAGTGGGATGAGGATATACCCTACGTAGACCATCACGCTCTGTTCTGTGAAGAGGATCGGCCCCAAGAAAGGGATGGAAGAGAGCACAGGAATGGTGTAGGTCGGCAGCAGCGCGATCGCCCCAGCGCTGCTCAATCCTTCACCTAAGACGAGACTTAGCCCGACACCGAGGAACGTCAACGCCAGACCGCTCACGACTTGATCGGCCTGGAAATGGATCGTTACGAGGCCGTGCAGCAGGGAAAGAATTCCTGCAGCGAGCATGGCTACAAGGAGCCCTAATCCGCCATTACCGGTCTGGACGGTAACGGCGAACGCGCTCATCGCGCCGATCAACATCATGCCCTCCAGTCCCAAATTTAGAACGCCGGCGCGTTCAGCGAAGATCTCTCCAATCGTCGCGAACAGTAGGACCGTCCCAGTCGCAACCCCTGCGTGAAGGATAATGATCGGATCCATACTCTACACTCTTTCTGCTCTACGAACGATACGAATTCGGTAGCGAAGAAGGACATCACTTGCGATGAGCATAAAGAGGATGATGCCCTGGATAAGACGCGGGATACCCGCTGGTTGAATCTCCCTCCCCGCCAGGATTAACCCTCCGAATAATACGGCAACGGGGACCACAACGATGGGGTTAAGCTTCGCCAACCAGGCAATGATAATCCCTGTGAAGCCATAACCAGGTGAGATTGCGGCCTGAAGTCGATGCACAACCCCTCCGATCTCAGACATCCCTCCCAACCCTGCCAGTGCTCCCGAAAACATCATGACAAGTACGGTATTGCGAGTAATGTTGATGCCGGCATATTCAGCTGCCCTGGGGTTGTCACCGATCAGGCGGATCTCGTAACCCCAGATGCTGCGGTAAAGTACGTAGCCCACAATGACCGCAGCGACGAGGGCGAAGACCAACCCGAAATGGGTTGTCAGCCCTCGTAAAATTGGTGCCTGCTCGGCGTAATCGGATAGGCGTGGCAGCCAGGCACTTCTTTGGAACGTGTGCGACATTTGAAAGCCGCCTTCACTCCAAACCCCAAATATGAAGTAGTTTGTTAGTGATATGGCGATGTAATTCAACATCAATGTCGTGATGATTTCATTTACCTTCATGCGCGCTTTGAGCCAGCCCGGGATAAAGCCCCATAAGGCACCGAAAACGACACCAGCGATCAACATAGCACCCACCGTGACGAAGCGGGAAGCTTCTTCTGGAACTATACCTGTCAGCACCACGACGCTCGCCCCGAGCGCTCCCATGTAAAATTGGCCTTCCGCGCCGATGTTCCAAAGCTTCATTCGAAAGGCAACCGCGCATGCCAGTCCTGTGAGGATGAGCGGTGTGGCTTTGACCAATGTATCGGAGAGCACACCCAGGCTACCAAATGCCGCCTTTGCGATATGTGCGTACGCCTGGAAAGGATTACCGCCAACAATAGCCAGAATGAGCGCTCCGATAAGAAGAGCGACGATAATTGCCCCGAGAGAGACCACGGGACTTAGCCATCTGGGAACCTCGAGCCTGGGTTCTACACGAATCTGAAGTGGCAATTGAAATCTTCTCGGGGGGGTTTGTTTCACCGCTTCATTGCTCATCATGAGGCCGTCCCTTCGAGGGATGATTTCTTCCCTCCTGTCATCAGCAATCCGACCTTTTGAGCATCTGCCTCTACACCATCTCCAACGATTTCCCCCTCATACATAACAGCTATCCGATCGCTGAGTGTAAAGACCTCCTCCAACTCCTCCGAAACGAGTAAGATAGCCGCTCCGGCCTCGCGTTGTTTAAGCAGCAAACGCTGTACACCCTCGATGGCACCAACATCAAGACCTCTCGTTGGCTGCATGGCAACGAGGAGTACCGGCTGTGTCGATAATTCCCTCGCCAAAATTACTCGCTGAAGGTTTCCGCCTGAGAGCATGCGGACCTGGGTGTCCACTGTCGGAGCGAGGATGGTGTATTCATCCTTTAATTGTTCGGCTCTCTCACGTGCTGCGACATGATCCAGGGATGAGCCCTTGGCAAGCGGCGGCTCTCGGTAGCTCTTCATGATCACGTTATCTGTAATCGTGAGGTTCGGCGCCGTCCCTACATGCGTTCGATCTTCTGGCACATGGGCTACCCCTGAGTCGATTGGAACGCGAGCGGGTTTGTTGGTGACATCCTCACCATTCACCAGGATTTTTCCTGCAGTACAACGACGCAACCCGGTGACAACCTGCCCGAGTTCCGTCTGGCCATTCCCCGCAACGCCGGCTACGCCCACGATTTCGCCTGAGCGCACCTTCAAATTGACATTTCGTAAGGCGGGTAGGCCTTTATCATTCAGCGAACTGACATCCCTTAACTCAAGAACGACGTCGCCCGGTTCCTTGGCTGTTTTATCAAGTTGGAAAAGCACTTTGCGACCGACCATTAGGTTCGCAAGCTCTGACTTGGAGGTCGTCGCTGTGGGGATCCCTGCAGCTGTCACCTTGCCTTGCCTTAGCACAGTAATCCTATCCGCGATCGACATCACCTCATTAAGTTTGTGACTGATGAATACGATCGATCGGCCATCGACAGTCATTGATCTCAGCGTCTTAAACAATTCCTCAATCTCCTGCGGGGCAAGAACGGAGGTGGGTTCATCCATGATCAAGACACGAACTCCTCGATAGAGCATCTTTAAAATCTCCACTCGTTGCTGCTCACCAACAGAGAGCTGCCAGATTTTGGCAGCGGGTGTTACTTGCAGACCAAATTTCTCCCCCAGTGTTTCCATCTTCTTGTCGTAGCGGTGTAACCTCATCAGAAAGCGTGGGTCATCGAGACCAAGCAGGATATTTTCGGTCACTGTGTGAGAATTGATCAACGTAAAATGCTGGTGGATCATCCCCAAGCCCATTGCGATGGCATCCTTGGGTGAGTTAAAGTCTGCCGGTTTACCATCTACGAAAATTGTCCCGGCCTCCGGTTTGTACAAACCAGCCAGAACACTCATTAATGTGCTCTTCCCGGCTCCATTTTCGCCCAGGAGAGCGTGGATCTCACCCCTTCGTAATTCAAAATCTACCTTGTCGTTCGCAAGGACCCCGGGGAACATCTTTACGATCCCACGCATCTCTACCAAGTTGTCTGCTTGCACCATCAGGAATTCCTTTTCTTTAGCAAGATAAGATGAGGGCTGCCCCTCACCCTGGCGGCGCTTTCTCAGCGCTTCCAGGGGAGGGGTTGGACTTCTACGTGAAAAGTATTCAAGTTTCAGAAAGTGCGTTACGCTCGAAACCTTAGCCTCTAGAGATCTGGAAGCTCAGCGGTTACGCCGTCCGCCCACCAGTACATGCAGGTTTCGCAAGGTGAGCCGAATTCGGCGAATCCATCGAGGTCGAGTTGCTCAAGAGAAACACCATCCGCAAGAATCAGGTTGCCCTGATTGTCATAGATCGGACCCTTGAAGACGTCGAAGCGATCAAACTCGCCCGCTAGTGCCGCTGCGAGGGTATCCCTGACCAGCTGCACGTCTTCCGCAGGAAGATCTGCAACGCCCGGCATTGGTTCCTGCCCTTCCATGAAGCCGAAGAGCCCCATGCCACCTTCTGATGAATCGAAGTAATGGAATCCGGGCACATAGGTGCCGTCAATCGTGCCTTCCGCGATGCCTGCATAGATCGGACCCCACGTCCAGTAGGGAGCGGTCAAGCAGCGTTCCACCTGGCAGGCACTGATGTGGTCGTAGTTGACGCCCCACTTGTCCTTCTCCATGGCGACATCACCTGCTGCAGGCGTATCTGCACCGGTGAAAACAACCTGAGCCCCAAAATCAAACAGCGACGCCGCTGCTTCCTTCTCGATAACCGGGTCATGCCAGGTGTTGATCCAGCGCACATCCAGCGTGCACTCCGGGCAGGTCACCTTCATCCCCAACGCGATCGCGTTGCCGAGGCGAATTTCCTCAGGGATGGGGAATGTGGCCATGTAACCGAGCCTAGGGTTGCCATCAACCTTGGCGCGTGAGCCAGCCAGCATGCCAGCCAGGTACTTAAAGACCTCCATCTCCCCAAACATATTCCCGTAGTTGGTTCCGTTGGTCTTGAAGCCTGTGAGGTGGATAAACATCGCATCCGGGAAATCGGCAGCGACAATTTCCATGGGATCCATGTAACCGAAGGATGTCCCAATGATCAGGTCGAATCCCTTCCGCGCCAATGAGCGGAACACCTGCTCTGAATCAGCCCCTTCGGGAACTAATTCAATGAACGCAACGTGTGTATTCTCAACGTTCTCCTCAACATAAAGAAGACCGTCATAATGCGCCTGGGACCAACCACCATCGTCGTGAGGGCCTATCAGGACCATTGCGACGTTGAACATGCCATCCTCAACCGCGGGAACCTCGAAACCAGTTGTTGGTTCTTCGACGGTTGGTTCCTCGACTGCCGGTTCTTCAACTGCTGGTTCTTCAACCACGGGATCGCTACCGCCACAGGCAGCTAGAGCCATGGCTAGAATTACCAGGATGGCGATAACCCGCCATATTTTCTTGTCATGCATTTTAAACTCCTCCTATTAGAATTATCCTAATTGGTTTCCATTGAATACTTTCTCTCATTGAGCCCGAAATATCACCTCCTTATTATTCTCCTGCGAAGTGCTCTTTATGAAGGAACAATTCGAGTGCCCGTTTTCCCCTCTAGCGCAAGCTCGATATTCGCGGGATCTGTGATCAGAGCTTCCTTACCACCACGCTCGAGAAAACCAACGATAGCCCGGATCTTGGGTTCCATGCTCCCCTTGCCGAACTGCCCATCGGCGAGATGCTTTTTCGCCTCATCCAGAGTCATTCGATCGATCCACTGCTGGTCCGGTTTATTAAAATTCAGCGCGACTTTCTCCACTGCTGTCGAGATCAAAAGCAGATCCGCCTGAATGTTATTTGCCAATAGTGCTGAGGCGAAGTCCTTATCGATCACCGCCTCAATCCCGACGAGTTCGCCTTTCTCATCTTCAACTACGGGAATGCCCCCGCCGCCGACACCGATGACCACAAAACCATCTTCGATCAACGACTGGATTGCATCCTGCTCGATAATACGAACCGGCAGCGGCGATGGTACAACACGCCGCCAACCTCGTCCGGCATCCTCGACGACCGCCCAGCCTTCTTGCGCAGTCCGTTCCGCTGCCATCCCCTCGTCCATGAAGGAACCAATCGGTTTAGATGGATTCTGGAAGGCGGGATCTTTTCCATCGACTAAGACCTGGGTAACAACGGTTGCAGATTTCTTGTCGATCCCGCGCTGTTTAAATTCATTGTAAAGCGCTCGCTGGAACATATAGCCGATTGCCCCTTGCGTGTCAGCGCCACACGAATCTAAGGGTACGGGGTGAAGCTCATGCAGCGCAAGTTCAGCTCTGCGTAAGATGAAGCCCACCTGCGGTCCATTGCCATGCGTGATTACAACATCCCAACCCGCTTCGATCATGCCAGCGATATGAGTCATGGATTCATATGCCGCAGCATATTGATCAGGAATGGTTCTTAGCTCCTTATTTTTGATTAACGAGTTGCCTCCGACAGCAACAACGGCAACTTTTCTTCCAGTTGATTTACTCATTCTCATTACTCCAAACTAACGCATCGTTAACGCCATGACGGCTTTTTGCGCATGCAGGCGATTCTCTGCCTCGTCAAACACAACACTATGCGGTCCGTCGATAACGCCATCCGTGACTTCGATGTTACGATCGGCAGGAAGAGGGTGCATGTAAATTGAATCGGCTTTGGCCAACCCCATTTTCTTCTCATCCGCGACCCAGTCTTTATATTTATCCTGGATTTCCTTCCCTGCCTCGGGATCTGTCGTCGTCAGTAAAGGTCCCCATGATTTAGCATAGACAATGTCAGCATCCTTTACCGCCTCATTCATATCATCGACGACTTCAAACCCTGTGCCAAATTTCTTCGCCTGCGCCTGGGCCTGATCCATAATCTCCGGCATCAATTTGAATTCCGGAGGATGGGCCAAGACAACATCGAGGCCAAAGCGGGGCATTTGCAAAATGAGTGATTGCGGCACCGAGATGGGTTTCAAGTAGGAAGATGCGTACGCCCAGGAGACTACCATCTTCTTTCGCCGCAGATCCCTGCCCTTCTTCTCGATGATCGTCATGAGATCAGCCAGGATCTGGAATGGATGGTAGAACTCGCATTGCATGTTGAGAACAGGCTCGCGCGAGGCTTCCGCCACAAGATTCAGATACCGATTTCCGATACCCCAATCGACGTGCCGGATGGCGATCCCATCGAAATAACGGCCAAAGATCTCCCCCATCTCCGTCTCAGTGTCTCCGTGAGAGATCTGGGTTGTCCGTGATTCAATAAAAGCAGCATGCCCTCCCAATTGAGCCATCCCGGCCTCAAACGAACCGCGTGTGCGGGTGCTTGAGAAGAAGAACAACATCGCCAGGACTTTATCTCTCAAGTATGGATGGGCTTCTCCAAGGGCACGCTTGCGCTTGAGATCAAACGCTACATCCAGTACGGTTTCGACTTCCTCGCGAGAGAAATCGAGATCGCTTATGAGGTCCCTTCCACGTAGATCTGTTTGCATGGATATCTCATCTCCTATCGTTTCGTCGTGCGTAGATTATTCGCAGAGTTTAGGTGAGATGTGAGTTCTGAATATCATCGAGTTTCCAAACCTGGAAAGGCTGAAAGAACTCACCTCTCAAACCACCATCTTCACCAGCTATTCGCCTCAATCAATTTGTTCCAGCCTGCGACAATCGCCAGGCTCACTCCATTGCGCCGAGGACGGATGCCAGCAGCCCCATGCGCATGACAACACCGTTGAACGCTTCCAACCAATAACGAGACCAACGTGTGTCATCAACATCGGGAGGAATCTCATCCATCCGTGGCAAGGAATGCAATAGAATTGCATCTGACTTGGCTTTACTGGACAACAATTCACGCGTGATCTTGTAATTCGCGGGGGTCATGCTGACCTCCCCATCCCGTTCGTCACGAGATTTTGTGTAGTCCGGCTGAACGACCGGCTCAACCAGGATTACATCTGCTTCACTGATCGCTTGTTCAACGTGCTCTGCCTCAGCGAAATCGAGATTGAGTTGTTTTAGTTCTTCTTTAAATTCATCTGTGAGAGACATCTCGGGCGGGGATACGAAGGTGATTGGACAATCGAATTGGGTCAGACCATAGGCTAATGAGTGCATCGTTCGCATGCGCATGTCGCCAACAGCCAGCCAGCGGAGTCCATCGAGACGGCCCTTCTCTTGATGAACGGTGTAAAGGTCGGTGAGAATCTGGGTCGGGTGTTCCCCCCAGCCGTCACCGCCATTGATAATCGGTATTGAAGCCCACTTCGCGGCTTCGTGCGGCGCACCCTGTGCGAAGTGTCGCATCACGATCACATCACCATAGAACTCCAGCATTTTCACTGTGTCTTTGATGGACTCTTGATAAAAATCACCTGCACGGGTCATCTTTGCATCGGCAAAACCTGTCACTTGTCCGCCCAGGCGGATCATCGCTGCTTCGTGAGCCAGACGGGTTCTGGTGCTGGGTTGATAGAACGCGGTAACAAGCGTTTTTTCGGATAACAAATCTGTGTTGCGTCTATCGCGCGCAAACGGCGCCAATCGGTCGCAAACTTCAAAGATTCGGTAATACTCTTCCCGCTCAAAACCTTTAAGTGAAAGTATGTCTCGTCCCGAAAAACTGCGCATGAATCTATTCCTCCATTTTTTTTGTGCCGGCCGGTGAATCTGCCCTCTAATCGAGAAACCCGTACTGCATTAATCTCAAGGCAACCGACGGTTAATATGAAAACGAAAGGTGCCAGGTAGGAAATAACTGAATGTGTGGTCTATAACTTCTCCTTCTTTTGAATAAAGCCAGGCCTCGAATAACAACAAGACATCCCCACGCTGAATCTTCAGGTGACGGGCTACCTCCGCGGAGGCCGATACTGCAGTAATGTCTGTGAGGCACTGCCGGAGTTCAGGTTCATCACGTTGAAGCAGGATATCAAGGACCGAACCGCGGAATTTTCCCGCTTTGATATCCGCTGGGAGGTTTTTTTCCGGGAGAATGTCAATAAGGAAGGCGACCGGTCTACCTTCGGCAAGGATCACACGTGATATTTCGATTAATTGAAGGTCCTTATCCCATTTGAATCGCCGCAGTTCTTTATCTGTCGCTGTCCGTTCTCGGATTTCAAGATCCCCCGTCTCGACCTCAAGACCGATCCGATCTGCGAGTCGTTCGATACTCTCCAGGGTTTCAATCCCGGTGTCGATCACGTGAGGCATTTGCGTCACGTATGTGCCCACACCCTGGCGGCGGACGATCCTCCCTCTCCGCTCGAAGATACGCATCGCCTCACGCAGCGTGGCCCGTGAAACCCCGAGAGTACGGGCCAACTTTGGTTCCGACGGAAGATACGTGCCTGGTTCGACACTCTCAAGGATCTCAGAAAGGGCTTCAGCCGTTATTTGGTATAGAGGACGGCGTTTTGTCTCTTCTTGTATTTCCATTCGACTCATTTCATCACTCGCGTTGGTTGCCTCGTGAGACCGATCTTCGCAGAACCTACGCCCCGGTCGCCACCACGGGAATAATCTCAAAACGGTTGACGTCGACGAGACCTTTATCAGAGATGCGGAGGTCGGGAATAACAACAAGTGCCAGAAGACTGAGCTGCATATTGGCATTGTTCAAATTGCAGCCGCATTCTTCAAAAGCGCCGAGAACTCGTTTAGCCTTCTCGGCGACGATCTCCGCACGTTCTTCCGACATCAAACCCGCGATGGGCAGCTCTACCAAGGCGAGCGTTTTCCCCTCGCGAACAACGATCTGGCCACCGCCTACTTCCGCGAGCCGGTTGGCGGCGATGGCCATATCAGCCTCATCTGTCCCGACGACGATCATATGGTGAGAATCATGTGCCACGGTAGAGGCGATGGCACAGGGCCGATCGAATCCGAAACCATGGACAAACCCTAATTGAACCTCTCCCGTCCCCTGATGCCTTTCTACAAGTGCGACTTTGGCAAGATCTTGCTTGATATCACCCGCGATCGCTCCACCAACAGCCTTCATCTCCCTTTTAAGATGTTGTGTTGGAGCCTGGTTCTCAATGACGCCGATTACATTTACGGTGAAGTCACCATCCTCGGGGACAGATACGGCAAAATCTTCTGCGCTGAGTTCTTTTCCAAGGTGGACGGAGGATTTCACCTCAGGCGGATATACAAATTCGGGAATATCCACCAGGAGTTCGCCCTTCTCCGCGATGAGCCTGCCACGAGCAAAGACCATATCAATATCAAATGATTCCAGCTCGTCTACTATCAGGATGTCTGCATACCGCCCGGGAGCGATCTGTCCGAAATCGCCAGCGACGCCAAAATGCTCCGCGGTGTTGAGAGTCGCCATCTGTATCGCTGTGATCGGTTGCAGACCCTGCTCGATTGCATGCCGCACAACACGATCCATGTGCCCATCATGCACCAAGGTGCCGGAGTGGCTGTCATCTGTTACCAGGAGGAAATGGCGAGGGTCAAGACCCTCTTCTGTAACAGCTCGCACCTGACTCGCCACATCGTGCCACGCTGACCCGAGCCTCATCATCACCTTCATGCCCTGGCGAACACGAGCGAGCGCATCCTCCAATCGGGTCCCCTCGTGATCATCCTCCGGTCCTCCGGCGACGTAGCCGTGGAAAGGCGTGCCCAGATCGAGCGAGGCGTAGTGCCCTCCCGTGACTTTTCCTGCAGCGCGGGTTTCCGCCATCTCCAGATGCATCTTCTCGTCGCTGTTGAACACTCCCGGGAAATTCATCATTTCGCCTAATCCAATGATCCCCGGCCAGGACAGCGCCTCTGCAATTTCCTCGGGACCGATCGCGGCTCCGGGCGTCTCCAAACCCGGGGCGGACGGCACGCAAGATGGTACCTGGACCCACACCTGAATAGGCTGCACAGCCGCCTCATCTACCATGAGACGTACACCATCAAGTCCAAATACATTTGCGATCTCATGCGGATCGATGAACATCCCTGTCGTGCCGCGCGGCGCCACCGCGCGCACAAACTCACCCACAGTGATCATGCCCGACTCGACATGCATATGGCCATCCAACAATCCGGGGACAATATGCCGGTCTTCTGCCTCGATTACCTGCGTTTCAGGCCCGATGGTATGACTCGCATCTTGGCCCACGAAGGCAATGCGTTCTCCCAAAATCGCAACGGAGAACCCAGGGAGAATCTCCCCAGACTGAACGCATACCCAGCGACCGCCGCGTATAACGATATCCGCTGGTTTTCTGCCCATTGCAACATCGACGAGTGATCGGCTCAGTTCGCTCAAACCTTTAGGGTCCATCTTCCTCTCTTTTCACAATGCAAGATATGGTTTCTAAACTTCAATCCCTATTCGCCAGATCTATTGCCACACGATTATGGTGCTCTATCAGCGATGGAAGTTCGACAGTCAGAAGCTTCCCCTCGGAAACTACCGGACGTCCATGGACATAGTTGTAATCAACCTGCACAGGATTGCAGAAGAATAAGGCCGCTAATGGATCGTGAAGCGCGCCCGAAAAGTCAAGTCGGTTCAATTTCATGGCGATAAAATCGGCACACATGCCTTCTTGAAGGGCCCCGACATCATCCCTCCCTAAGACCTCCGCCCCTCCGACGGTAGCCAGTGCGAGTGCCTGACGGGCAGTTAGCAGGGGTTCATCGCCATCGATCTCTGGAGCCACGGCGGCTCCAACACGCGAGAGTAACATTGCCTGACGCGCTTCTGCGATTAGATGCGAACTATCATTGCTCGCCGAACCATCAACGCCGATGCCGACTTTCACCCCTCGAGATAAATAACGTCGAATGGGGGCGATACCTGAGGCAAGGCGCATGTTAGATGATGGGCAATGCGCCACACCCATGCCGCCATCCGCCATTCGATCGACCTCTTCAGGGTTGATATGGATGGCATGCGCAAACCACACATCCTCCCCAGCCCAATCCAGCATCTCAACATATGCCAGGGGACGATGCCCAAACTTCTCCACACAAAATGATTCCTCATCTAGCGTTTCCGCCAGGTGTGTATGGAGCTGAACGCCGTTAGTCCTAGCTAGCGCTGCACTTTCCCGCATGAGGTCCGGCGTGACGGAGAACGGCGAGCAGGGGGCTACGACGATCCTGGTCATCGCTCCAGGATTGGGATCATGATAGGCCTCGATCACCCGCTGTGTGTCTTTGAGGATAAACTCCTCCGCCTCCACGACATCGTCAGGCGGTAATCCACCCTGGCTTTCTCCCAAGCTCATGGATCCGCGGCTGGCGTGCACGCGTAAACCAATCGCTTGAGCCGCTTCGATCTGATCGTCGAGTCGACAGTCATTCGGGAATATATAGTGGTGATCAGAGGCTGTCGTACAGCCGGATAGTGCTAGTTCTGCCAAACCTAATTGGGTGGAGACTTGGATCGCTTCCGGGGTAAGCCCGGCCCAGATTGGGTATAAGGTTTTTAACCAGCTGAAAAGATCAACATCTTGCGCTTGAGGAATAGCGCGTGTGAGTGTTTGATACAAATGATGATGTGTGTTGACCAAACCCGGAAGAACAATATGTCCATCAAGATCGAGGATTTCATCGGCTTTCTCGGGCAGCTCATCTGTAGAACCGACCTGTTTGACCCAGCCGTTTTCAGCGTAAAAACCCCCATTTGGGATCTCACGCCGTTGACCATCCATCGTGACTAGAAGCGTGGCATTGCGGATTAATAACGTCGCCATCGGCCCTCCCTCGATTGACTTACCGAGTCTAGCATCACCGCCCAGATGCGTCAATTGTCAGACAACATAGTTGGAGCGGATATTTGTCATCCTTAAAGCAAACTCGCCGCCTTTTAAAGGGCGGCGAGTTTATTGGTTGCCAATCGTGCTCAGGGCAAAGTGCGCTGAGCAGAACGAAGGGTGTTTGCGAGCAAACCGGCGATGGTCATTGGACCAACACCGCCAGGAACCGGTGTAATAGCGGCTGCGACTTCCATGGCCTCTTCGAAGGCTACATCGCCCGTCAGGCGATACCCTTTCTCGAGGCTGGGATCATCAACGCGATTCATGCCGACATCAATAACGTATGCACCAGGTTTGATCCAATCACCACGGATCATCTCAGCGCGACCAATGGCGGCGATGAGAATGTCCGCCTCTCGGCAGACACCGGGCAAATCTTTCGTGCGGGAATGGCAGATGGTAGTTGTGGCGTTGGCTTTCACCAAGAGCAGCGCGGCTGGCATACCGACGATGTTCGATCGGCCAACAACAACTGCATTTGCTCCCTCTATTTGCGCCCCCGCTTTCTCCAGCAAGATCATGCATCCCGCTGGTGTGCAGGGTACAAAGAGCGGTTCGCGGCCTTTCTGTGCCAGACGCCCAATGTTCACCGGGTGGAAACCGTCAACATCCTTTTCGATGCTGATCGATCGCAGAACCCGCTCCTCATCCAAACCCGCCGGAAGCGGAAGCTGGACAAGGATCCCATGCACCTTTGGATCTGCATTCAGTGTTTGAACTAATTTTTCGACATCCTCCTGGGAAGCGTCTTCGGGCAACTCATGATGAAAAGATTCAATGCCTGCCTTTGCGCAGGCTTTACGTTTCATACGAACGTACGTATGTGACGCTGGATTTGCACCAACAAGAACTGTCGCCAACCCCGGTTGAGTTCCTCCTGCAGCGATCAATTCCTTCACACCCTTGGCGACATCTTCGCGAAGTTCAGCCGCGATTGCTTTTCCGTCAATAATCTTTGCTGTCATATTCCACTCCTTGTAAATTTTGGACTTAAGCGGATCGGTGAAGACACACAATCCACCCTTCAACGAGATGTGAGAGAAGGCTTATCGCCTTCTATGTACAATGATTATGTTCTAAAGGGCAGATAACCTTCAAGTACGGACGTGCCATGGACTACCTGACACTCGTCCTAATTTCTAATAAAAAGTAGATGATTGTTGATTTCCAGCCTTCAATCGGAAAAGTTAAGAGGAAGGACGCCAAGCGGCGTCGAAATCCCAATGCGGGTCAGATGTAATCTCTCCGTAATTCGTACAGGTAACGCTGATAATCGCAATATTATGATTCTCACCATCGGGCCAAGCCTCAAACACAATCCACTGCCCATCCCGGGACCAGCTTGGCTCCGCCATTGGCTGAGCCGCAAGTGGCCCTTCAGGGCAAACCCTGATAACTCGATTGCCCGCTTCTTCAAACGGTGCTACGACCAATCTCGAGAGCCCGCTCAAAACACGCTGGTATAGGACCATACTGCCATCCGGTGACCATGCCGCGTGGGTATCTCGTTGTGTGTCGCCGGCCGAGAACTTCTCGGCATCACCCCCTTGGGCGGGCATGATCCAGAGCTCGTTAATTCCGCTTCGTGAGCTTGCGAAAATTATCTGAGCCCCCGTTGGCGACCACTCGGGCAGGCGGTTGTAGGCCAGGTCGTTATTGAGATTCTCGAGATTCTCACCGTCAATATCCATAGTGAAGATTTGGGGGCGATTAGTCCTGAGCGATGTGAAGGCAATACGATCCCCGTTTGGATCCCAAGCAGGGTCATAGTCACCCCCAGGAGCCGTGTGCACTTGTCTGAGCTCCGATGCATTTCCGAGGGGATCGACCTCAATCAGCCACAGACTCGAACCTGGATATTGCTCCTGGTTAGCACGGCAAGGGGAAGTGAAAACAAGTTGATCACCAGCTGGTGACCAAGCTGGCTGACAAGCTCCCTCATCGATATTTGTAAGCTGTTTAATGTCTGTTCCATCAATATTTGCCAGATAGACTTGCGCGCGGCCATCCCGGTTAGAAGCGAATGCAATTTGACCGAGTCCGCCACCTGTAGACGTCGCGGCAGGTAGTGGAAACGGCGTCGCTGATGCCTCAGCCCCAAACGGAGTCGGCGTATCCGTTCCTGTTAGTGTTGGTGTTGAAGATGCAGCGAGGACTGCAAGAATTTGCGTAGGTGAAGGACCAGGATCCATCGTTTCGCCACCATCAGAAGTAGTGGAAGTAGATTGCACGGAGGTCTGAGATAAGATCCCAACCAGCGTCGAACCAAGATCCGGGATTGTTATGAACACCCCTATCAGAATAGTTATCGCCGCTAAAGCAGCTACCAATAATTTCGGGACGCTGCGTTTTCGAACTCGACGTGATATTACAGGTTCTGTACTATCCGTATCATCAACATCTATCGGAACTACAGTTTGCTGCAGATTATGATAATCGCGAACGATTGTCGGATGTCTTGATCGAGAGGCCAATTGCATCGCCGAGGCAAATTCGGCGACAGACTGGTACCGTTCTGATGGCTCAACGGAAAGTGCCTTGGATATCACAGCCGCAAGAGCGGTGCTTACCTTCGGGTTCCGTTTCTGAATGGGGGTTAACTTATCACGCCCCATCGCCCGTTCTAGAGAGTCCTCAGGTATCGTTGCTGTTAAAACCGCATAGCAAGTTGCGCCTAGCGAATACACATCTGTGCGCGAATCGGTTTTCCCTGTTCCGTACTGCTCAGGCGGCGAAAATCCCGGCGTCATCGCCTTCGCCCCGGTCGTCGTTGCCCCCCCTTTTTCAACAATCTTCGCCAAACCAAAATCGACGAGCATTGCCCGATTTTCTGGTGTGATCTTGATATTGCCGGGCTTGAGATCTCTATGCAGGATCGAGGGATTTCGACTATGCAGGTAAGCTAGCGCATCGCAGGTCTCTAGGAACCACGGCAGCGCCTCCTCCTCAGAGATCGATCCATCCTTCTCAAGCCGCTCACGTAAATCCACCCCCTTGATGAAATCCATGACCAGATACTGGCCCTCGCCCTCGATTACAAAGTGATCCGTGACTCGCGGCATATTTGAATGACGCAAGCTGGCAAGGATGGTTGCCTCACGGCGGAATTGGCGCGCATATTCTTCCGTTGTGAAGAGATTTTCCTTCACCGCAACCGCGACGCCGAGGTTGATATCGAAGGCTTTATACACAGCCCCCATACCACCCTGGCCCAGAATACCTTCTATACGATAACGATGTCGGAGTAAGCTTCCTGTTTTTAGGGGCATTAATGTCTCAGTCGAAGAGATCGATCGCGCTAACCTCGTCAATTGTAGCAAACAGCCAATGATTTGACTACCATTAACCTTTATCGAAGGGTTTCTGTAAGTACCCAGGAAGTTAAGATGGAGACTATTATTAAAGATGGGTAGCTGGAATCAGAAACCGTGAAGCGAGAAGACATCTCACAGTTTCTATGCTAAAAAGAGTGTATATGACGATATCGACTGCTACTAAAATTGACTCACCCGATAGCATACCATACCCTTTCACGCAAAATGCGGCATGTAATTTTCAGGCTATGGTGATCATACTTTCCATCGTGATGATCAGCGGGTGTTCAAGCATACAATCAGTTTCCTCCCCTTCCCCCACGGCGGTGCTTTCTCAAACCGAACCGGACTCCCACTCCAAAATCTCCCAAGAATCGACGCCGCTTCACCTGCCTGTCGCAACGCCCACCCCGGCCTCTTCCCCTACCGCTGCGCCAACACCTAGCCCACCCTTCCAAGGTCCAATCGCTATCGGCACTTCCGTCGCTGGCCGGGATTTGGAGGTTTTCCGCTTCGGTTCTGGCGATTCCCAGCGGATGATCGTCGCCGGAATTCACGGCGGTTATGAGAGCAACACTATCCGGCTAGCAGATGAATTGATCCAGGTCCTCAAGGCCAAGCCGGATTTGATCCCAACCACAGCCACCTTATACATCCTGCGCTCCCTTAACCCTGATGGAGAATTCAGATCAGACAGCTATAAAGGGCGGGCTAACGAAAACCTCGTCGACCTTAACCGCAACTGGCCTGCATACTGGCAGTCAACCTGGCCACTGGAGGGCTGTTGGACCTACACCTATGTTTCCGGCGGGAGCTATCCCGCTTCCGAACCTGAAACACGAGCCTTGATGAATTTCTTACTGACCTACCAGATCGAAGCATTAATCTCCTACCACAGCGCAGTGTTGGGTATTTTCCCCGGTGGTCAGCCACCGGATCCCGCTTCCATCAGCCTCGCGGAAGCCGTCTCAAGAGTAAGTGATTATTATTACCCGCCCATTGAGACTGGCTGCCAGTACACCGGCCAACTTATCGATTGGGCTTCACTCCAAGCCATCGCCGCAGTGGACATTGAACTGACCAATCATGAGGATACCGATTTGTGGCAGAACTTGAAGATACTGGAAGCATTCCTTGCCTGGGATCAAGACCAATCCAATCCCTAGAAGGATATTCTGCCCGAGCCCTGCCCAATCAGAACCCAAAAATACAGGAGGAAAAAGAACCGCCCCGGAGACATGCTTTCATGTCACTCGAGGCGGTCTTCGCATATTTCAACTTCTTGGACCTGAGGACCAAACACGCACTTCTTCAAGTCATTCAATCTCAGATCAGGCTAATGACGCCTCCTGCTTCCTCATCCGCTTCGCACGGTAGAGCTCTATCAGATGAAGGATGAAAGCTCCAAATCCGCGCAAAACGAGATAGGGGAAAAGACCGAACCAGCCTATATAGGGCACCAAGCAAGCCAGGATAAACACCCCAGAACCAGATGCTTGCGACTTCCAACCATCTTTTCCCGGGAACACCAACCCTGCGATCAAGCGCACCATCCCTGCGAGACCAAAGACTATGCCTGCTGCGACGAAAATGCCGACGGCGAGCACTGGCACAGCAAAAACAAGACCAAATACAATGGTTTCAGCCAAGCCTATCCACCCAATCGCAATCGCAATCAAGAAGACCGTGTTGACTAACCCGACCCAAAGGGCCTTGCCTGGCTTTTCCTCTGCTGATCGCGAAACACCTTCCACCAGCTCTCCGAAAAGCGCTTCGATGATGATGAAGAACGCAACCAAGCTGAAGCCTATCAAAACCACCAGTAGAAAAAGATTCGGTTCATTCATTACGTGTGCCTCCTAAATATTTCCTAATACGGTTGTGTCGCTGGTATCTTTCAAATCTCATTCTTACTCATTCAAATCGTACTTCAAGGGCGAGTGACGAGAGTTCCTCACTGAAGGATGTGACCATTAGCTGGTTCCCGGAGCAGGAGCCCATTACCCAGGAGCCAAAGCAAGATCAGCGCACCAACCGTGAGGGCGAGCGGAAGTCCCGTGATCGGCCAATCTATCGCCGGCATGGAAGGGGTGGCGATCCACTGAATGTGAATCCAGTTGAGGAACTCTCTCGCGGAAGAGATCCCCTGTGCAGATAGGTCCGTGAATTTTCTAATTGGTTCGAGGAGCTGTACGAGCGAATACCTATTTCTAAGCTCAAGGGAGATTCTTGGTCCGATGGTGGAGAACACGATAGCAGCGGCGATAATCTGTGCTGCTAATACTCTCGGCAAGTATGGCTTCTTATCCTCCTTCAGCTTAATAGCGCGGATGACTTTCGCTGAGAGATCGTGAACCAATGGCTCATCCGGTAGGCGCGCCATCTCTGAATAAAGAAATTCCAAGCTCGCAAACTTTACCGCGCAGTCTTCACATTCCGCAAGGTGCGCCTCCAATCTCTCACGATCCTCACCTGCGAGCACATTATCCAATTGCTCTTGCATAGACCACTCATCAAGATGGCATTTATGATCTTCATACATCCGCTGATAACCTTTGGGCTAAGGATTTTCGAGCCCGAAAAAGATGACTCTTCACATCGCTGAGTGGGATATTCAAGATTTGTGAAATCTCCAAATAACTCAGTTCCTGGAAGTGGCGCAGTTCGATCACGGCTCGATAATGCGCTGGCAGCAAACAAATAGCCTTTCGCAACAATATATTTCGTTCACGATCTTCCTGAGCGCGCTCAGGGCTTCGTTCCTTAGAGACTGACAGTCCAAACTCATCATCCAGCGGCAATACAAAACGTCGATTTCGGTTGATATAGTTCAGGCAAAGATTCACGGCAATTCTCCGCGCCCATGGGATAAAGGGGCGATCACAATCGTAGGAGCCAAGACGAGAATGCACACGGATAAAAGTCTCCTGGGATAAATCCTCCGCATCATGCGGATCTCCCAACATGCGATAGCATACGTTGAAGACCGCGCCCTGATAGCGACGGACCAAGTCACCATATGCCTCCAGCTCACCACGCTTCGTGCGGAGCACAAGGCTCCGGTCGGAGGGAATTTCCATGCCTATACATTACTACACGATTACGGGAGGATATGTTGCAGTTCGTTAATAAATACGCGATATGATACGAGCCATCTCTCCAACAACCCTCCTTTCTAATAAGCATCAATGCTATACGGTATAATCGCCAGCAATAGGAGGTCTTCATGATCAAGATTACAGAATCAGCCGAGAAGGTTATCAAGGATTTATTGCAGGATGAGAGTAAATCAGAAATGTCCTTACGGATGCAGATCATAGGCCGCGGACCAGGGGGCTTCCAATACGCGGTGAGATTCGTGCCCGAGGAAGATCAAGCTGCCGAGGATGAAGCAGTCCAGTTTGATGAATTTAAAGTCCTGATCGATCCGAAGACCGCACCAGATTTAAAGGATTCGACGCTGGACTATAAAGAAGACGATTTCCAGCGAGGTTTTCTGATCGAAAATCCCAACCCTGTTTGGAAGGACTCAACCGCACAGGCAGTCCAAGATCTATTGGACACAAAGATTAATCCCGGCTTAGCTTCCCATGGAGGTTTCGTGGCCCTGCTCGACTATAAAGACGATGAAGCATATATCACGTTCGGTGGTGGCTGCCAGGGGTGCGGTCTAGTAGATGTGACACTTAAGGAGGGAGTAGAGGTTACAATTCGAGAAGCCCTCCCTCAGGTTAAAAAAGTCATTGATACAACCGACCATACCTCAGGAAATAATCCTTTTTACAACAGCAATGGCGAGGGGAATTCAGCGCTTTCCTGATTGCTACTCAACTTCTCAATCAAAACCGAATGTCGAGAACACAAAAGGGTCTCCGAAAATAATTCGGAGACCCTTCTCATATTGAGATCACTGGGTCAAACATCCAAGTTGCGGACTTCCTTCGCATGCGTTTGGATGAATCGACGTCGCGGCGGAACGGCGGCACCCATAAGCATATCAAACGTCCGGTCTGCAGCTGCCGCATCTTCGATTGTAACTTGGAGCAGGATCCGGTTGGCGGGGTCCATCGTCGTATCCCATAGCTGTTCAGGGTTCATCTCGCCCAAACCCTTGTAGCGAGAGAGTGAAACTCTATCCCCTCCTACACCCATTTCTTTAATAACATCATCCCTTTCTGCATCGGTGTAAGCGTATTGGGTCTTTTTCTTGTAAACGATACGGTAAAGAGGTGGCTGAGCGATGAATAGATGCCCTTCCTCAATCAACTGAGGCATATAACGGAAGAAGAATGTCAAAAGCAGCGTTCGAATATGGCTGCCATCCACATCTGCATCGGTCATAATAATGACCCGCCCATAGCGTATGCCCTCGAGATTAAAAGTCTCGCCGATGCTGGTTCCCAAAGCGGAGATCATCGCCTTGACTTCATTGTTGGAGAGAATCTTGTCCAACCTGGCACGCTCGGTATTCAGGATCTTACCCCGCAGTGGCAGGATAGCTTGGAAATGTCGATCCCGGCCTTGCTTCGCCGTACCACCCGCCGAATTGCCCTCCACAATATAGAGCTCACACTTATTCGGATCTCGTTCTGAGCAATCCGCCAGCTTCCCCGGAAGCGTCATGCTCTCCAGAACACTCTTGCGGATTACCAGATCACGCGCTTTCTTTGCAGCATCTCTCGCTCTTGCAGATGTCAGGCATTTCTGCACAACCGCCTTCGCCGCTTTGGGATTGCCTTCCAGGAATTCATAGAAAGCCTCACCCAACACTTGCTGGACCTGGGTCTGGACCTCCGCGTTCATCAATTTAACTTTAGTTTGACTTTCAAACTGGGGATCGCGATGCTTTATGCTGACGATCGCCGTAAGCCCCTCGCGTGTATCATCACCGCTAAAATTGGGGTCAGTATCTTTCAGTAAATTGGTCTTGCGAGAATAATCGTTGATCGTTCTGGTGATTGCCGCCCGGAGTCCCGTCAGATGGGTGCCGCCGTCGACCGTGTTGATCGTATTCGCGAAGGAATACACCGACTCAGCGTAGGCGTTTGTATATTGAAGTGCGACTTCGATCCCCGTCCCGCCTGTTTCTTTCTCGACGTGAACTACGGGATGCAGAACATTCCTATTGTGATTAAGATAGGCAACGAAGGATGTAATCCCGCCTTCGAAGAAGAACGTTATCTCCCGGCCGTCGCGCTCATCAAGCAGATGAATATCCACACCCCGGGTGACGAACGCCATCTCCCGGAAACGTTGGACAAGACTCTCATAGCGATACTCGAAATCCCCCTTGAAGATCGTCTGATCGAACATGAATGTGGTCTTCGTGCCCGTCTCTTTATTCGGAGCTTTCCCGATGGCCTCTACAGGTCCCATCGGAGCGCCGCGTTCATAGCGTTGGAAGTAGATCTTGCTGTCCCTCTTGACCTCCACTTCACACCATTCAGAAAGCGCGTTTACAGCCGAGACGCCAACGCCGTGCAGTCCTCCGGAGACTTTGTAGCCATCTCCGCCGAATTTGGCCCCGGCATGCAGTACGGTCATCACGATCTCCAGAGCAGATTTTTTCTGCTCCGGATGTTTATCGACAGGGATGCCGCGCCCATTGTCCTCAACGGATACGCTGCAATCGGGATGGATCACGATGTCGATGCGGTCACAGGCATCGGCAAGCGCCTCGTCAATTGAGTTATCAACGACTTCATATACAAGGTGATGAAGAGCTTTCACATCCGTGCCGCCAACGTACATGCCCGGTCGACGGCGGACGGCTTCTAGCCCCTCCAAAACCTGGATGTCTTTTGCTGCGTAGCTGCTTACTTTTTTCTGAGACCGCTTGGCCACGTGGCGTTCTCCTTATTTATCCCCTCTGATAATTTGCGGGGTCGATTGTAACCTCTCGCTACAAGTACAAATTAAACTCTGCTTATTCGTCCTCAAGATTCGGTTTTTCCTTATCCAGCATAGTCATGATTCGCGCAAGCTGCCACTCGAGCCAATCCTTGCGCCCTTGAAAGAATGCGTAACTCCCGGCGATCAGCGTTGCGGCGATTACAGCATGGCCCAATATGGCCAATGCAAATACCCACGAGTCCTCCTGCGCTAGGGACCAGACCTGGGAGGTGGACACCGACATAATGAGAAATGCGATGAGCAGATATCCGGTTGATCCAAAAAAATTAAAGCGCACTACGCGGATGCTTTGCCTGAGCGCATTCCAGATTCCCAGGCGGTAGCGGATAATGCCATGGGGTGTGAATGCAGCGTAAACACCGGCGACGAAAAGAACAGGCAGTGCGATATATGCTAGCCCATCAATCCCGGCAATGAGCATGCCGATTGTGAGGACAATCACCGTGAATAGATATCCACCGACTGCAAGGATAATCAATTTCAGCCAATCCCGCCAAAGGTGATCCAATTTAACTGACGGGTCTACCTGCTTGGCCACTAATCGGTGAAATACCACTCCCACACCAACACCTGTCAGCGCCAGAGTGAACCATATCGATACGACAACCATCGGGTCGAGTATCTCCAACTGTGATGCCTGCCCTAAAGGAGTTGTCAGAGGCATCCGACCCGCTGCCAGGCTAGGTATGCCCACGGACACACTCGTGAGCAGGGCGAACAGAAAATTAAAAGGCATCCCCCCGGGGAGCGTGCTAAACGCTGTCAGAAGGTTGTACCTCTCACCGAATAAATCCAGTGTCTCCCGGAAGAGAGCCAGCTGCTCCGTCAAGCCAGGGTCGGGTCCCACAGGTATGCTCAGTCCGGCAAAGGCAGCATAAAGCAGAGAAGGTATCGTCAGGTGCGGACCGAACCAGAGGAACAAATCCAGAAGCAAAGACGGTATGATTAGGAGCGGTTTTGCCGCAATTCTGTCAAACCCAACCAACAACGCAGACAGTACGCTGTTTGGCTTGGGATCAACCTGATTCTCAGGTATATTCACGAAACATGATTCTACCACAGCGGGTGTTTTTTCCTTATCTTCCGTCGCCCTCCCATTCACACTTTTTCGACCTCACTGCACATGCCCTAGGTGAATTTCTGCTCGATTGACCTTCTTTTTTATGTCCATTAGAATCGCTCCATTGTCGGGGAGAATCATGACCAAACACATCGCCATCCTCACAGACTTCGGCCTGGAAGACACGTACCTGGGAATGATGAAAGCTGCTATTGCCAGCATCTCTCCGGCTGCGCGCATCATCGACCTCACCCATGCCATCCATCCTGGGGATGTCCAGCGTGCCGCCTTTGAAGCATGGCGTGTACACTCCTACCTCCCACCTGACACCATTCTCCTGGCGGTTGTGGACCCCGGAGTCGGGACAAATAGACGGGCGGTTGCGATCGAGCTGCCTGGTCTCTATTGCGTCGGTCCTGACAACGGCCTCTTCAGTTTTTTGCTTAATACAACAGACAAGTACAAAGCAGCAGAATTAATGAACCCTGATTATCAACTGCGAACTATCAGCCACACCTTTCACGGGAGGGATATCTTCGCCCCAGCGGCAGCCCATTTAGCACAAGATACACCGCTCGAGGAATTCGGCCCGATTATTCAAGACCTCTTTCGCGTTCCTGATCCGCTGTTGGAAGATTTGGGAGCAGGATCGATCCAAGGCGAAATATTACACAGCGACCATTTTGGCAACCTGATTACGAGCATTGGCAGGTTCCACATTACGACGGATAAACTTTCTTTCAAGCCTTGGATCCCATCGGTTTCAGCAAAGACTCTTGAAGCCCAAGATTACGAAGTAATCCTCCCTCCGGGGGATGTAGTACCATTAGGTCGAACTTTCGGTGATGTTCTGCAAGGCGAGGTGCTGGCCTATATTGGGAGTTCAAGTTTGCTTGAAATCGCGATAAATGGCGGTAATGCCGCGAAATCACTCAACCTCAACCCGGGTGACAAGATTATCTTCAAGAGAAAAGGATGAACAATGCCCGCATTTCTAATTGAAGGTGGATATCCACTTACAGGGGAGGTCACACCTTCAGGCAACAAGAACGCCGCTCTTCCGCTGCTGGCCGCGTGTCTTCTCACGGATGAACCCGTGGTCTTGCACAACGTCCCCCAGATCGGTGATGTACATGTGATGAGGCAGCTTCTCGAGAGCATGGGCGTGAGGATCGATGACCTTAAGCCCCACACCTGGCGTGTGCACGCTCAGGAAATTCGGGACTGTGATTTCGATCCAGAGTTAGCCAGGCAAATTCGCGCTTCGATTCTAGTTGCCGGACCTATGCTGGGGCGAATGGGAGGGATTGATTTACCGCCGCCAGGCGGTGATGTAATCGGACGCCGTCGCGTGGACACACACATCATGGCTCTCAAACGCCTGGGTGCTGAGGTGAAGTACGGCGAAAAAGATTTCTCCATGCGCTCTCCTCAGGGGTTATCGGGTACAAATATCCTGCTTGACGAGGCCAGCGTCACTGCGACAGAGAATGCGATCATGGCCGCCGTTGTCGCTCAGGGCGAATCGATGATTTTGAATGCTGCATCAGAACCCCACGTTCAAGAGCTTTGCATATTCCTGAATCAACTAGGGGCGAACATCGAAAACATTGGCTCAAACTCTCTAAAAATAACTGGTGTGGAGAAACTACATGGAGGGGAACACACTATCAGTCCAGATTACCTTGAAGTGATGAGTTTAATCGGCGCCGCTGTGATAACAGGCGGTGAGATCACGATCCGGGACGCCGCTCCTGAATATTTAGCCATGGCGCGCCTTGTTTTTAATAGGCTAGGCGTCGATTGGGAGATCGATGGGCATGACATTTTCGTCCCCGCCGATCAGAAGATGAAGGTAGAGTTCGATATCGGAGAGAAAATTCCTCAGATTAGTGTGATGCCTTGGCCTGCATTCCCAACCGACCTTATGAGCATTGCCATCGTGGTCGCCACGCAATGCGATGGCACTGTGCTCTTCCACGATTGGATGTATGAGACACGGATGTTCTTCATCGACAAACTCGTCTCGATGGGAGCGAACATCATTCTTTGTGATCCACACCGCTCCATCGTCCAAGGACCCAGCCAGCTTTTCGGTGAGCCGCTTGAAAGTCCGGACATCCGTGCCGGGCTTGCGCTCACGCTGGCAGCACTCTCGGCTGAGGGAACATCTCGCATCCGGAACATCAACCAAATCGACCGCGGCTATGAGCGAATTGACGAGAAACTTCAGAGTCTGGGAGCTCATATCCAACGCCAGGAAGACGAATAAATAGCAAAAACTGATCACCGGTCTATGCCTCAGGATCCCTCGCTTTCGCTTCGATAGCGGGAAGGAACATCCATCGATTAAAAGAGGTGCAGTTCACGCCCATCTTGCCATCCCTTCCTATGGCCTTCTTCATCTGTCCGTTGACCGGCTAAAGGGCGCGCGGTATAATCTGCCGGTTGCACACTTTGTGAATTGACAAATTACTAGAGGAAATTTGAATGCCGAAACGCACATATCAACCGAAGATTCGTCGTAGACTTCGAGTGCATGGATTTCGATCCCGGATGAAAACAAAGGGCGGTCGTTCCGTCATCAAGGCTCGTCGCCTTAAAGGCCGTCATCACCTCAGTGTCCGGATGAATGAGCACGTCAAGAAAGTCAACTGGAAGGCTTGATCGGTCACCTGCATGAGGTGAACGCCTGATTCAACCGGCCAAGCGGATGAACCGAAAATACCGGCTAACCAATTCGTCCGACTTTCAGCGGGTGCGGCTCACAGGTAAATCCTTTGCCCACCCGTTTGCCATTCTGATAGCCAGCGCTAACAATCGTTCTATCTCACGCTTTGGCTTCACAACTGGTAAAGCTCTCGGCTCTGCGGTGCGAAGAAACCGGGCAAAACGCCTCCTGCGTGAGGCGATCCGAGGACACTTGACTGCGATCGAACCTGGTTGGGATATCGTGGTAATTGCACGCCCGATGATTTTTGAAAGTTCTTGGATCGAGATCCAAGAAGCAATTACAAATCTCATTCAACGTGCAGAATTGTTCGCTAAATAACGGGCAAAGTATGAGTTATCACATGCAAAATTTAGAACCAGGGCTGAGGGATATTCCCATTTCGCTGATTAATCTCCCCCGCCTACCTTTTCTTATGCTCATCCGGCTCTACCAGATGGTGATCTCCCCAGCATTACCAGCAGGTACTTGCCGTTTCGAACCATCCTGTTCGCATTTTAGCTATCAGGCGATTGCAAAATACGGCATCATCAAAGGCGGTGCTCTGTCTATCTGGCGCATCCTACGCTGCCAGCCATTACACCCCGGCGGATATGATCCCGTTCCTTAGGAGAATTATGAGTAAAGCATTCTTTTCAATGAAGAAATATTTTCTTCCTGTCATCTTTGGGCTTTCTACCTTCCTGCTAGCGGGTTGCTCTTCTAGCAGTATCATGGCTGCCTCAAGCTGGCCGGGATTAACGGTTAACGAGGACACCGCCTATTTAGCTTTCAACGAATACGTACGCGCTGTCGACCTCTCGAGCGGACGTGAAGTCTGGAGTTATCCATTGGAAGCGGAACGCTCGCTCACGTTTTATGCCCCTCCAGCCATCGGGCCGGATGGTACCGTCATCATCGGAGGTTATAACAACGAAATCCTTGCACTAGCACCGAATGGCTCCTCCGTTAATATCCTATGGTCATTCGCTGAAGCTGGCGATCGCATCATCGGGGGACCGGTAATCATCAATGACATGGTTCTCGTCCCCTCTGCTGACAAGCACCTATACGCGCTTGATCTTGCAAGCGGCGAACAAGTGTGGGACAAGCCATTCGAGGCGCAGCATGCACTTTGGTCCTCGCCGAAAATTCAAGATGATCGAATCTACCTGTCCTCCCTGGACCACCACATCTACGCTTTGGACCTTGAAACGGGCCGCGAGATCTGGCGAGCAGATCTGAGTTCCGCGATTTCCGACTCCCCCTCGCTGACAGGAGATCTTGTCCTTGCGGGGACTGTTGAGGGGATACTCTACGCCCTCAGTAACAGCCACGGAGAGATCATCTGGCAGTTCAAAGCAGAGGGCGCGATCTGGGGTGACCCCGCAATCCTTGACGGTGTGGCCTTCTTCGCCGACGTGTCTGGTACAGCTTATGCGTTAGAAACCGCCACCGGAAAAGAACTGTGGCGCAAGGAATTGCCTGGCAGTTCCGGTGCCTCTCCTACGATCATGGAGGACAGAGTCTTCTTCATGAGTGAAACGGGCGAAGTTACAGCTCTCCTGGTTGAAAACGGAAATCCAGTCTGGCCAAGCAGCGCCACTATGGTAGGGCGGCTGCTCGCGGATTCGATCCCCACCAATTACGGCCTTCTCGTGCCGGCGATGGAGAGCGAATGCGTGGTTTTTGGTGTCGACCCGAGTACGGGTGCTGCCCGATGCATTATCGAACCTAAGTAAATATAAAGGTGACCATGTATGTGGAACACAATAATTCTTGAACCGATGATCAACGCACTGATTTTCATCTATGGCCTGCTCGGCCAGAACTTCGGCTTGGCGATCATCGTTTTCACTGCATTGGTGAGGCTTATTACCTTGCCACTCACCATGCAACAGATGCGCAGCACGATGGTGATGCAGGAGATTCAAAGCTCCAGCCGCTATAAGAAAATGCAAGAGAAGTACAAGAAAGACAAGCAGAAACTCTCAGAGGAGCAGATGAAACTGTTCCGAGAAGTGGGCTACAACCCGATGAGCGGCTGTCTAGGGCTGATCGTCCAATTCCCGATTATCATTGGTCTTTACCAGGCCGTGATCCGCACTCTTGCGGCTACGCCGGTGCAGCTATTTGATCTCTCCAAGCTCCTATATCCATTCACCCCCACAAGCTTAATCCCAATGAACAGCGAATTCCTATGGATGAATTTGGGCCAACCGGAACGGCTTACACTAGATTTCCTGCCCTTTGCGATCCCTGTATTGACAATTCTCGTGGTTATCACCACTTACCTGCAAACCAAGCTAACCACGCCAGCTTCCCCCGATTCTCAAAACCAGGCCATGACGCAGATGATGCAAATTTATATGCCTCTCCTATTAGGCTACTTTGCCTACACCCTGGCATCCGGTCTTGCGTTGTACTTCTTCACATCAAACCTGCTTGGGATTATCCAGGGATATATCATGAGAAGAGTACGAGAACGCCCTGCATCTTAGGCCGCATCAAATTGGCGTGATTACGAGGTCACATTTAGTTGGAAGGTTGCGAAATGAATGAGGCTAGAACGAGTATCGAAGCGATAGCACCCTCAATTGAAGAAGCCGTAATCAAGGGCGCCAAAGAGTGGGGCCTCCCCCCTGACGCGTTTGATGTGGAAGTATTAGATGAGGGCACAAAAGGGCTGCTCGGATTCGGTGTACGACAGGCGCGTGTACGCCTGACGATTCGTACATCCTCTGAATTAGTTAGCGCAGAAGGTAAGCGCGGGGACCCCATTCGAGAACCAGGACGGATTGAATCACCAGTAGAGGGCAGCGACGAGGACGCGATTCAGATCACCCACGATACCGTGAGTGAGCTTCTTCAACGTATGGGCATCGAGGCGAGCATTAAAGCGTACTGGGGCGAGGCCGACGCCCCGGGCAAGATCCGACCCCTCTTCCTAGACATCCATGGGGATGATCTCAGCATCCTCATTGGTCGCCGCGGCGAAACGCTCACGGCTCTACAATACATCACACGCCTAATCGTAGGCAAAGAACTTAAGCGCCCGGTCGCGGTGCTGATTGATGTTGAAGGCTACCGTGCCCGACGCGAACGTCAAATTCGCCGCCTCGCTCAGCAAATGGCCCACCAGGCAATTGAGACTTCACTAACAATGACACTCGAACCAATGCCGGCTTATGAACGCCGACTTGTCCATATCGAACTGCGAGAGAATCCCGATGTGGATACCGCAAGCATCGGCGAGAGGGACCAACGAAAAGTCACGATTATCCCTCGATAAGCAGCCAATATAGTTGTCCGGTTACCGCAGTCGTTTATAATCCTCTACATGTATACGTCGGACCGACCGGTCGAATACCTCATCATCGGACACGTTTCCAAAGATATCACTCAACGTGGCCCCGCCCTCGGGGGCACGGCTTCCTATTCGAGTTTAACCGCCCAAGCCCTCGGCAAGAGAACCGCTATCATCACATCAGCCGGTCATGATCTTGACCTTCATCCGCTTCTTAATGTCTCGACGCACATGGTCCCTTCACATGATTCGACAACCTTCTCAAACGAATACGTATCAGATGGGCGGCGTCAATCGATTTCGGCCACAGCGGCAAGACTAACGAGCAGTGACGTGCCCAGTGAATGGCGAACCGCTCCCTTAGTTCATCTTGCTCCGATCGCGAATGAGGTTGACTACTCCATCATCGACCTCTTCCCTCAGGCTTTTATCGGTCTGACACCTCAGGGATGGCTCCGTCGCTGGGGACCTTCCGGGGAGGTTTCGCTGGATGACTGGGAGAGCATTCAAGACCAGATTCCTCGCGCCGATGCGATTGTATTCAGCATTGAAGATCTAAAAGGCAACGAAGAGACCATCTATCAAATCTCTCGATTTTGTGAGATTCTAGCAATCACTGAAGCTAGCCGGGGGGCGCGCATCTTCTGGGCCGATGAATGGAGACAAATCCCGGCACCCGTGACAGAGGAAGTTGATCCTACAGGTGCAGGAGACATCTTCGCCGCTGCATTCTTCATCCATCTGAACGAGGGTCTTTCACCTTGGGCCGCGGCGCGTTTTGCCAACCATCTCGCGGCACTCTCTGTCACCCGGAGCGGTATTGCCAGTGTCCCGAGATCCACGGATGTCAAATTCGTCGAACGGACGGTGAGTGAATGACACGTATCTATGCCCTGGTCAACCAGAAAGGCGGTGTGGGAAAGACGACCACCGCAATCAACCTCGGTGCCAATATTGCGAAATTGGGGCTGCGCGTATTGCTTGTCGACATCGACCCGCAAGCAAACGCGACTTCGTGCCTGGGTATAAACCATTCAGAGATAAAGCAGGGCATATACGATGCTATCATCGGACAGGTCCCTGCATCTGAGATCGTCCTGCGCAACCAGAAGCTAAACCTCTCTCTGCTGCCCTCCTCCTCTGCACTTGCCGGAGCTCAAATCGAGATGGTCGATGTCCCCGAGCGCGAGAGGTTATTAAAGAGAATCCTCCAACCTCTTGCGAAGAAATTCGATTACATCTTCGTGGATTGCCCTCCTTCCCTAGGATTATTAACACTCAACGGCTTGCTCGCCGCGGCGGATGGCGTCATCATCCCCATTCAATGCGAGTACCTTGCCCTGGAAGGGCTGACGCAACTCATGGGGACATTGACACGCGTAAGAAATGGTCTCTATCCCGAACTCCGTATTCGCGGGATGCTGCTCACGATGTATGATGGTCGCACGAACCTGGCTCAAGATGTCGTGGCGGAAGTCAGGCAGCATTTCCCAGACGAAGTGTTTCAAACGTTGATACCCCGCAGTGTCAGGCTCGCCGAAGCACCGTCACATGGACTTCCCATTACGGCTTATTCACCGAATTCAAGCGGCGCAGTTGCTTACCAGTCACTGGCGCGTGAGCTTCTCAAGGGCGACGGCATCGAAAATATCGAAACCATCCGTAATGATTAACTATGAGGTAAGAGATGAGTAAGAAGCGCGGATTAGGTAAAGGTCTGGAGGCATTAATCCCGGCAGGCGCCGACAAAACACCGGCGGGGGAAGGTATGTCTCAGGTACCCGTCGAGAACATTCAACCCAATCCAAGACAGCCCCGTACGTCAATGGAAATGGATGACATCTCTCAGCTCGCCGATTCCATCAGAGAACACGGCATCTTGCAGCCACTCATCGTCCTCCCAAAAGATGCGGCCGGCAGCTATACGCTTATCGCAGGAGAACGGCGTTTACGCGCTGCCCAGAAAGCCGGCCTGAAATTCGTCCCCGTGGTCGTGCGCGATGCCAACGACCAACAGCAACTCGAGTGGGCACTCGTGGAAAACTTACAGCGATCGGATTTAAACCCTCTAGAAATTGCGGAGGGTTATCACCAGTTAGCAGATGAGTTCGATCTTTCTCATGCGCAGATAGCCGAACGTGTCGGAAAGAGCCGCGCCACAGTGAGCAATACGCTCCGCCTGTTGAAACTCTCCGCTGCCGTCCGCAACGCACTCATCGTTAATAAGATCTCAGAGGGACACGCCCGGGCGCTCCTCAGCCTTCCAACCGCACAAGCCCAATCCGCGGCGCTTCAGAGCATTCTTGAGCGAGAACTCAACGTGCGCCAAGTTGAGGAGCTCGTACAACGTTTGCTCGGTGAACGGCGGAAGAAGAAACCTGCGACGAAACACTCCCCCGAGGAGACCGCCCTGGAAGATCAGCTACGCGAAGCCCTTGGCACTCGTGTGACACTAAAGCGAGGGCGGCGTGGAGGAAGCCTTGTCATCCGCTTCTACTCCGATGAGGAATTGAATACCCTGGTAGATCGTCTACTGGCAAGCTCGGAGGTGAAGTAGCGTGCGCTACCTGGTTTTTGGAACCGGAGCTGTCGGCGCCCTTGTAGGCGGCAGGCTCGCACTCGCTGGCTTCCCGGTGACTTTCCTGGCGCGGCCTCGAATTGCAGAAGCCATGCAAACAAGCGGTCTTCACCTGTCCGGTGACCGCACGCATGGAGTCCTCGAAGAAGTCCATGCCATCACCGAAATCTCTGCGATGGATAAACCCGACATCATTCTACTGACGGTTAAAACTTATGATGCCGAAACAGCTGCAGCGGAGATCGAGACCGCATTTGCTGAGCCCCCTACCATCGTGTGTCTATTAAATGGTATAGGCAGCGAGCAGATGCTCATTGAGCGCTTTGGTGCAGAACACGTCATGTCCGCAACACTCACAACTGCCGTACAAATGATTAAACCTGCTGTTATCCATGTCAACCGGCGAAGAGGGATCGGCGTGGAACTCGATCATCCTTTGACGGCAGAATTCATGAACGATCTTAAAGCAGCCGACTTCCACGCTGAAGCATATCCGAACGCCACCCGCATGAAATGGTCAAAGCTCTTAACGAATATCGTTGCCAACGCGAGTTCGGCCATCCTCGGTTGGACCCCATCGCAAGTATATTCCCATCCGGGTACCGCTCTGATTGAAATCGAGTCTCTAAGAGAGACCGTCAGAGTCCTGCGGGGAATTGGCTTGACCCCACAGGATTTACCGGGGGTTAGCGTGTCCCTTCTCGCACGGGCGATCTTTCTCCCCCGTCGGCTCATTCGACCTCTCCTCGGGAAAATCGTCAGTGAAGGACGAGGGGACAAGAAGCCGTCACTCCACTTCGACATTGGGCGTGGCAAATCCGAGGCGCTGCGGTTAAACGGCGCGGTTGTTCAAGCAGGTTCACGCCTGGGTTCCCCTACACCAGCAAATCGGCTCCTCACCGAAACATTGATGAAGCTTGTAAATAACCAGGAAACCCCAGAAAGATTTCGGAATAATCCCGAGTTATTGATCCATCTCGCCCAGGAATACAGCGTTCCCGGGATTTGACCCAGTAGGTTCTGGAACTTACAGCTCCTGATCGCCCATCAACTTCACACCGGGCATCCCGTTTTGCTACCTATGGACATCCACCGGTCCATTTCTGGGTATAATCTCGTGAACGAATTCAGAGAATGGAGTCTTGAATGGGTATGGATAACAAAGTCGCAATTGTGACCGGGGCTTCTCGAGGCATTGGCCGGGCAATTGCCCTCGAATTTGGCAGCCGTGGTGCCCGCGTCATCGTAAACTATAATCAAAACTCTTCAGCAGCCGATGAAGTCGTGGGGATGATATCGGAAAGCGGAGGGGAGGCTTTTGCCTACCAGGCTGACGTCAGCGTTTTCGAGCAGGCAGATGGGCTAGTAAAAACCGGTATCGAGAAGTACGGGGATCTCCATATCCTCGTGAATAACGCTGGCATCACTCGCGATGGCCTGATTATGACCATGTCCGAAAGCGATTGGGATGATGTGATTCAGACCAATTTGAAATCGACATATAACTGCTGCAAAGCAGCAATCCGTCACATGTTGCGCCGAAGATACGGACGGATTATTAACATCGCCTCTATATCAGGGATTATGGGAAATGCCGGTCAGACCAATTATTCCGCGTCAAAAGCAGGGCAAATTGGTTTCACGAAGGCACTAGCGCGAGAAGTTGCTACGAGAACTATCACGGTCAATGCAATTGCACCCGGTTTCATCCAGACCGATATCTGGTCGACCGTTCCCGAGGATGCCCAAAAGAGCCTGATGGATATAATCCCTCTTGGTCGAGTTGGGCAGCCGGAAGAGATAGCAAAAGCTGCTGCTTTCCTTGCCTCCGATGATGCAGCATACATCACGGGTCATATTCTTACAGTAGATGGCGGAATTGCGATGTAGATAGGAGTTTAAAAACGAATGGATACAACAGAAGGAAAACAAGATCGAGCTCCCGGCACAACAACGATGGCCCCCGGTGTTCTCCTTACCCTGGCTCGCCTTACTGCCCTTAGTGTCCCTGGTGTAGTTGCTATGGCCCCCATACGCAGCGGTGTCAATCGGCTCTTTCGTCGGGGCTCGGGCGAGGGAGTACAAATCAATATCGAAGATGGCGAAGTCGCTGTCGATCTTTTCCTGATCCTGGCCCAGGATACCAACGTACGCGAGGTAAGCCGAACAGTTCAGGCTGAGGTTGCGCGTGCCATCGAGGAAATGATCGGCATGAATGTCACTCGCGTTGATGTACAAATCGAGGATATTGACTACGCCGAAATTGCAGATTAGTTCGGCCCCGACCCATGAAGCACGAGCGACGGCAAATACGAAGCTTAATCATACAGGCCCTCTATGAAATCGACACTGTCGATCATCCATCACAGGAGGTCATCGCCAGGCATCTTGAACAAAACAAAGGCCTGAGCGACGGAGGGTCGGAATTTCTCAAACTCTTTGTGGAAGGCGTCCTATCCACATCTCAAGAATTAGATTTGGTAATCGCCACCTTCGCGCCTGAGTGGCCCGTGGATCAACTCGCCGTTCTCGACCGAAACATCTTGCGCATGGCGCTTTGGGAGATCGCTCTCTACGACGAGACCCCCATTAAAGTCGCCATCAACGAGGCTGTCGAGCTTGCTAAAAAATTCGGCTCAGAAAGCTCCGCTCGTTTCGTTAATGGTGTCCTGGGCGCACTTGCCGAACAGGAACAAGAAATCCGTCGCCGAATCTCAGCTTCAGATTAACCAACATTGACATATGGATATCTTTGGTATTGGACCCCTTGAATTCATCTTCATTCTTCTGATCGCAATGGTCGTGGTAGGCCCCCGCAACTTGGGTAAGGCAGGTAGAACGATCGGCCGTTTCCTCAACCGCCTCTACCGTTCAGAGAACTGGAAATTATTTAACGAAGCATCTAGAAACCTGCGAAATCTTCCTAGCCGCCTCGCACGGGAAGCCGCTTTGGATGAATTGGATGCAGTTCGAAAAGACATCGAGGAGGCCGGTAAAATCATCGCGGATACTGGCCAAGATCTTACTCGGGATGTCCAAGACCTGGATGCAGGATTGCGTGCCTGGCAAGCCCCCTCCCCAGATCCCGTAAAGGCCAAACAGAATCCCCAGGATCATAGTTCGGGAACTGATGCGGGTGACGGCTAAATGATCCGCTCATTTTTTCGCAAGCTGTGGCAACTCTTCACCACTCCCTTTCGGTGGATCGCAAGACCATTCCTTAAACTGCGGGATTTCCTCAACTTTGAGCCCGAAGATACGCCACTCGCAGATGTCTTCAGCCGAACAATTGAAGAACCCTCGATCCTGATCGACCACCTGGAGGCCCTGCGACGTCATCTACTGCGCGCCATCGTCGTACTCATCATCGCAGTTCTGGCAAGCACTCTCTTTGCCAAACAGGCACTGGAATGGCTCGCGGGACCAATCAACGGCCTCGATCAACTGCAAGCGATTGAGGTCACCGAATCAATCGGTGTCTTCATGCGGGTCTCATTACTATCCGGCTTCGTAATCGCATTGCCATATATCGGGATTGAGCTCTTCGCTTTCTTGAATCCAGGACTCCGTCGACGCGAGAGGATCCTCCTGCTGACATCAATCCCGGCAGCATCGCTCCTTTTCGTGCTCGGCATAGCTTTCACATACAACATCTTGCTCACGCCGGCTCTCGACTTTCTCCTGCACTTCATGGATATCAATGCCGCGATCCGACCTGCAAGTTACATCCAGTTTGTAACCGGGTTGATGTTCTGGATCGGGATAGCCTTTCAATTTCCGCTCATAATATACGCCCTGGCAGGCATAGGTATCGTGAATGCGGCGGCGCTCCTGCGCGGTTGGCGCTTCGCCATCCTCGGCATCGCCGTCCTCGCCGCAGCGGTCACACCAACAATTGACCCAATTAACATGGGACTGGTGATGGTGCCCATGGTCTTGCTCTATTTCATAAGCATCGGTCTAGCGGCAATTGCGGGCCGGGGCCGCACGCGAAAAGCGCAATCCGATTCAAATTGAACAGACGATTAATGCGCTTGCCGAAGAATTCGATAGAGGGCTCTCGGCGCCCTCACAACGACTTATGAAACAGCCCGGCCAGTAGCCCAATAGCCTGATCGGCGCTTGGATTTTGCTCGGCTCTCACTCAGGGGTACAATCCCATCATCGAGAAACCACAATATTAAGGAGGAAATTCAACAATGCGACCTGTCTACGCCCTCTCCGGCGGGGTTTCTAAATTTGCAAAAACCCGTCAGGATAAGAATTTTCAAGCAGTGGCAAAGGAGGCCTATGACTACGCCATCCACGACCTGGAAATAGATTTTCCAACATTCACGTCGATCGTGGACGGATCTGTAGCATCGTATTTTTCCGATCATTTCACCCGACAGCTCATGGCGGGGATCATGGCCCAGGATTACCTTGGGCTGTGTCCAAAACCCAGTCACCGCGTCGAAGGCGGTGGTGCGACGGGTGGGCTCTGCCTCCAGGAGGCGTGGAAATCAATCGCCTCCGGTCACATGGATGTCTGTGCAGCCTACGGTTTCGAAACCATGAGCCACGTCGAGACGTGGAAGGGGAACGAATTCATCGCCCTCGCCTCTGACGTTTCCTGGGATTATCCGGTGGGCGGTTTCTACTCCGGATACTACGCCATGATGGTCACGCGGCATATGAAGGAGTTCGGTACAACCGTTGAGCAGATGGCGCACGTATCCGTAAAAAACCACATCAACGCCTTCTCAAACCCCTATGCCCAGAAGCGGAACCGCTACTCGATCGAAGATGTTCGCAACGCTGTCATGGTCGCATGGCCGCTCACCCGCCTCGATATTTGCGTTATGTCCGATGGAGCCGCAGCTACTATCTTGGCCTCAGAAGAGGGCATTAAGAAATTGGAAGCCGCTGGAGCGAAGATTCCCAATCCTCTGGTGCGAGTCACCGGCATCGGGCGCGGCACGGACGCCATGCGCATGTCCGACCGGCCGCACGTCGACTACGACACGTTTATGCGAGATTATGCCACCGAGCAGGAGAAATCCGACGATGGGACTCGCAAGTACTACAAGAAACTATGGGAAAATGGAACCCGCTATCCAGGTGTGCATTCATTCCGTGCGGGGAGAACCGCTGGGAATATGGCCTATAAGCATGCCGGTATTTCAGACCCTTTAGAAGAACTTGATTTCATCGAACTGCACGACGCTTATACCTCCAGCGAGATCCAGACCTATGAGGATTTAGGCTTGTGTAAATATGGAGAAGGTGGTCCGTTCGCCGCATCCGGAAAGGCTCATATGACCGGGATTGATTACGGGGTTCAGCTGCCGGAAAAAACTATCTGCCCGGTGAACCCCTCTGGCGGATTGATCGCCTGCGGTCATCCCGTAGGCGCGACCGGCTTGATGCAAGCCGTCTTCGCTCTCTGGCAATTGCAGGGAACAATTAAGAAACACTTTGATGATGATACGCTGCAGGTGAAAAACGCGAAGAGAGGGGCAATCCATTCCCATGCGGGCACAGGCACCTACGTGACGGTCAGCATCCTGGAGCAGGAGATTTAATCATGGCGAAATTACCAGATCGACGACCTGAAACCCTCGGCGGATACATCGTCCATGGCGTGCCTTTCCCGGTAGAGACCGACACAGATGCTCTCGCCTTTCTTAAACGGATGGCGCCGTTGCAGATTGAACAGGATTACAAGATCACCTATCTGCACTCGTACGGCCAGGATAGCCCCTGGTTCGCCGCAGCTTCAAATAAGAAATTACTGGCTTCCCAGGATCCCGAGAGCGGTTATGCATACGCAACGCCTCGCGGTCATGATATGTACTCCGGCAAGGAAACGCAGTGGATTGACATCACTGAAACCGCGGCGCATATTCATGCCTTCACGGTTTGCTACTTTGGCTCAGAGGAATTCCTCCCTGAAACACCCTTCGTTTTATGCTTGATCAAATACGAAGGCATTGACACCCTATTCCTCGCACGCCTTTTTGGGGTTGATCCGGAAGGACCTTCTTTGGATTGGATCGGGATGGAGGTCACACCCCGTTTCCTGAGGAACAGCAAACTCAAGCCAACGGACGTCTATTTCATCCCAGCCTGACCGGCCCTGAACCGAAAAACCGGTCAGCACTTCATCTTATTCGTTAGAGGTACTCCTATGCACTGGATAGGGGTACCTCGAAATGGCAACACGATGTGATTCCGGCTCTTTTGTATCACACCCACAATCGCTCAATACCATGCAGCGTCCATTGGTTTAACTTAGACCGAGACAAGCCCCAAATCAGGATTTGAGAGTGGCGACGCCATATACTTCCCACCCCGTAAAACTTGTACTCCGGCGCACGTACCTGGCGGCGACGTTACTGGGTTTTATTGGAGGGATTGCCGCATTTGCTTGGGCGATTTTCCGCTGGTACTTCGCCTATCATCTTTTCGGTCCCGCCGTCGTCGGTCGCTGGACCAAACCCGCACTGATTCTTTCATTAGTAATCGCCGCGATCGGTGCAATTGGCCTTATCCTTTACCTGGGTGCTCGCGACTATCGCGTGATCACGAATGCGGAAGGTGTACAGATTTGGAAGAGAAACCGTGTGATCTCCATCCCTTGGGAGGATATTGAATTCGTTCGTTCTTCTTCCATCCGCTATGGCGTAATGAAATTTGAATGGGGGAACCGATCTACACTCTGGATCCATATTTCCAATGGGCAGATTTTCCGTTTCGCGAACAACCTGATGGATTTCAACAACCTTGCGGAGACCGTCAAAGCGAATCTGTACCCCGGGTATATTGGTCGCTACCGCCAGGATCTCAATCAGGGGCAAAGCATCGACTTCGGTCCGATCCAATTGACACCAAATGGAATTATTTTTGGGAGGAAGGAGTGCCATTGGTCAGCACTAAAGGGAGTCTCGCTCGCTCGCGGCCATCTGACTATATCCGTGAAAGATGGAAAACGAATGAAATCCTATTCCATCCCCGCCAGGAAGGTCCCCAATTCGGATCTTTGCGCTCAGTTAATCCAAAACATTGAGTATTGAAAATGGGTAAACATACAATTGGCTTCCTTCTCCTCACACTGGTTTCACTCCTGGTGGCAGGCTGCTCGGTCTTACCAGCAACATCCATGCCCGTAGAATTACCATCGCCGGTTCCCATCAGCGATGCCACTCCCTCTCCTTCGGCTGAGGTCACGTTTACTGTTGTCCCCCCGGCGGTGAGCGCTTCAGATTCTATAATTGACGTTGTTCTGCTCGATCCTGTGACTGGCTTGGATTACAACACTTATTCAATTCCCATGGAATCAGCAAGTGATGGGCTATTGCAGGTGAGTGTCGTCTCCCCGATCGGTTCGCAACTATATTATCGCTACGCCCGCCGATCCCCAACTGAGGCGATGGAGGTCAATGTACACTTTGAGCCTATCCGAACACGTGTAGCGCTCGTTACAGGACCACTGCAGATCAACGATGTGATCGCTGCCTGGTCTGATGCACCCTTTGAAGGAACAAGTGGCCGCATCATCGGCGAAGTCTTGGACGCGTCCACAGGGAAGGGCATCCCCGAGATTGCCGTAAGCGCGGGCGGTCTGCTTACATATAGTGATGGTGAAGGTAAATTCCGCCTTGATGACCTCCCAACCGGGCTTCACAATGTCGCCATGTTCAGCCCTAATGGAGCATACAAATCCACGCAGCAGGGCGCACAAGTAGCTGCAGACGCGACTACACCGGTAACGTTCTCTCTCCAAGCGGCAACACCGGTTCTCGTAACCTTCCAGGTTACCGTTCCTCCGGGTCACGATCCGAACAGACAAGTCCTCCTCGCAGGAAATATTTCCCAACTTGGAAACCGCTTCGTTGATCTTCTGGGAAACATCCGTACATCCACGCTTCATTTACCCTCCCTTGTTCAAATTGATCCAAATCACTACCTGGCGATCCAAACGCTCTATAGCGGAACCGACCTTCGCTATAAATACACGCTAGGTGATGGGCTATGGAACGCCGAGCGGGATGACGAAGGTCATTTTGTGACCCGCCAGGTTATCGTCCCTGACCACGAGATAACGCTGCGTGACACTGTAATGAGTTGGAACACAGGCGGGGATTCGAGCTTGCGTTTCCACGTTGAAGTCCCCGAAAACACCCCGCCTGGGGACAGTGTTAGTCTGCAATTCAAACTTGGCTCCTGGTTCGAGCCATTACCCATGTGGGAGATCGCACCCCATGAGTGGGGGTTTGAGCTGCACGGACCTTTGGAATTCGCTGGAGTTGTGGAATATCGCTACTGTCGCAATCTTCAATGCAGCAGCGCCGATGACGAAGATACAGCAGGACCCCTGTCTTCGGGGCGCATGCTCGATTTCGAGCAAGGCAGCGCTGAAATTCATGACCAAGTTGTTGCCTGGAAGTGGCTGGAGATAGATCCCGCCCGCCCCCCCATCATGAGTCAAGCGATCTTTCCACGGCAGGGGTTTAAAGCCGGCGTTGATTTCCTGCCTGGATATACTCCAACCTGGAAGACGTCCTTGCCGAATAGCATTCAGGATCTCCATTCGCTCGGCGTCAACGCCATAACGCTTACCCCGCGCTGGGTGATGACACAGCAGAACCCGTTCCCTCTGATCTCATTTGACCCCGGCCGAGCGGCGTTTAAGGACGAGCTCAGGGAGTGGATCCAACACGGTAAAGACCTTAATATGCAGGTGAATCTCCGTCCGACGATCTCGGTTGATTCCGGCAGCATGGAAACATGGTGGAATGAAGCGGTTAGAGATCACATCTGGTGGAACCTGTGGTTCGAAGAGTATCGGTCTTATTTGCTCACATTCGCACAATACGCTGGCGAGATGGGGGTAGAGAAGCTAATTATCAACACCCATGACATCGCTCCCAGCCTCCCCTCCGGCCAACTTATTGACGGTTCATCCTCAGGAGCCCCTAATGATGCCAGCGAGCGATGGGAGGCGCTGATACTAGAAATTCGTGAACGGTTCTCCGGTCGATTATCTGTAGAAGTTGAGCTCCAAGTTGATACCATCGATCTACCCTCATTTGTGAAACATGTGGACGAAATCAGCATATATTGGCGGATCCCACTCGCCCGGGGTGGATCTACAGAATTCAACGTCCTAAGAACAACTGTTGACCAGACCTTTGATTGGCTTATGGTCCAGCCGGATCTACAGGGAAAGCCAGTCACTATAAGTGTGGAATATCTCTCTTTAGAAGGAAGCGCGAACTCTTGCCCACCTGCGCCAGATGGGAGCTGCCGTGATCCGCGGGTCTTCGCGTCCGGCAACGATGTTGATCCGGACCTGAGAGTAGATATGGCCGCACAAGCACAGGCGATTAACGCCATACTTCTTGGCGCATACGAACGAGATGAAATCACCGGTTTTTACGTCCGCGGTTATAACCCGACGGCAAGGCTCCATGATAAATCCGCATCGATCTATGGAAAGCCTGCCCAGGATTTGCTGCAATATTTCTACCCGCGGATTACGGAGAATGAGTAAAATCGGACTGGCCGAGAGTAAGACGATTCATGAATTGCCCATGAAGGGGGAACGACCATGGTCAGGGGATCCAAACGCCGTCGTTCTTTACGACTCAGAGGCTATGATTATTCACAACCAGGTGCATACTTTGTTACGGTATGCACCCAGAATCGAATGTCCCTATTTGGAAGAGTTGACCAGGGCAGAATGCAATTAAATAATAATGGAATAATCGCAGCAGAAAAATGGGGACAGCTGGATGAACGATTCCCGGAAATTGAAATCGACGATTTTTTAGTTATGCCAAATCACATGCATGGGATCATTGTGATTCCCGACATTGTAGGGGCAATTCATGAATTGCCTCTACAAGATTCTGATTTTAATACCGCAATTCAAGGAGATGTGACGGGGAAATATTCACCGATCATCCGACGACAGATGACGTTACCAAAGGTCATTGGTTTCTACAAGATGAACACTGCTAAAACCATTAACATAGCCAATGACACGCGTGGTACACATGTCTGGCAACGAAATTACTACGAACACATCATTCGCAATGAGGATTCACTGAACCGCATCCGATGCTATATACAGGAGAACCCAATCCGATGGTCCAATGATCCTGAGAATCCATGCCGCGCCACCCTTTAATAGGTAGTGACACGACACCCTACACCAAAGGTTCTGGAGAAGTGTGCCGTGCTTCGCACCCATCAAGACCAACGAGGAGACAATGAATTTCGAACTATCAGATGAACAAAGAATGTGGCGGAATGCAGTCCACGAATTCTGCGCCGAAATTGTCAAACCGAAAGCGGCGGAATATGACGAACGTGCCGAAATCCATCAAGATGCCTTTGAGAAAATGGCCGCCCTTGGGCTACTGGGCATGAACATTCCAGAGCATCATGGCGGCGCGGGTGTCGATGCGATCAGTGGCGCAATCGCGGTTGAGGAACTCGGCTGGGCCGATGGCGGCACAGCGCTATCCGTTGCAGCGCATAACAGCCTGGGCTGTGCGCCGATCGCTAACTACGGCACCGACGAACAGAAGCAGCGCTGGCTCCCAGGCTTGGCCGCGGGTGATCCTGGTCTCGGCGCCCTAGCACTGACCGAGCCCGGCGCGGGTTCCGATTTGGTGGGTGGGATTCAGACGCGTGCCGAACTGGTCGATGGAGAGTGGGTGATCAATGGAAACAAGGCCTGGATCACCAATGCAAGCTCGGCTTCACTTATCATCACACTTTGCCGAACGGATCCGGAAGGTGGTTCCGGCTCACTGAGTTTGATTGTAGTTCCCACTGACGCTCCTGGATTGCATATCCACCCTCCTGAGAAAAAGATGGGCGTGCGGGCCTCCCCCACACATGCCCTGACCTACGAAGATGTCCGCGTTCCAGAAGATTATCTCCTTGGAAAACCGGGGGATGGGTTATATCAAACCTTGAATACTTTAGACGGTGGGCGGATCGGCATCGGCGCACTCTCTGTAGGTCTGGCACAGGCTGCACATGAGGAAGCCATCCGCTACGCTAAGGAACGTGAAGCCTTCGGGAAACCTATCGCTGAACGTCAGGCAATCCAATGGATGATCGCCGATGCTGAAGTGCAAATCGAAGCCGGTCGCTTGCTCATCTACCGGGCGGCCTGGTTGAAGGAGAAAGGTGAATTCTATAACCGCGAAGCCGCGGTTGGGAAACTCTTCGCATCGGAGATGGCCGAGGATGTCGCCCGCAACGCCATACAAATCCTGGGCAGCTACGGCTACAGCAGTGAATATCCCGTCGAGCGCATCTACCGCGATGCGCGGCTTATGACGATCGGTGAGGGCACTAGTGAAGTACAGCGGATGGTCATCGCCGGGCGCGTTTTGGGGAAGGAGTAGCCGCAGTTCGTAAACCGGTGACACCCCTTCCGGGATGAAACAAATCTTATAATTACACCGCCTGTGCTTCCAACTAGCACAGGCGGTGTTTCCATGCGTGGGATTTTAAGCTATACCCTGGACATACCCCCTACAGTTAGTCTTCAGGATTAAGGGTTCGCCGCCTGTAAAGCGGCATCGAGCTCAGCCTCCCCGACCTTCCCTACCCACTGGCCGATGATCTCGCCCGTTCCGTCGAGCAGGAAGATATGGGGTTGGTAGCGGTATCCCAGCTCTCGTTTGAAAGCTTCCGTATTGGGGTCGTCGATGTCGAGGTATGCGAAATCAATTTGTCCGGCATACTTAGCTTCAAGCCCGTGCACGACGGGCGCCAGCGCCTGGCAGGTCGGTCACCAGAAGGCAAAGAACTCGACGACCTGCGGCTCTCCAGAAGCCAGGATAACCGTTGATGGATCGGTGGCGCTAAGCTCAGGCCGTGGTGTGGGTTTGACGTCTGCAGTCGCAGACTCCGGGGGTATTGGAGTCGGGGCAATTTCCTCTTCCGAAACTTCAATATTATCCTCGGGTTCACCCTCGCCTACTTCCTGTTGCTGAAGTGCGGTATCGCTATTTGGGTCACGATCAACCTGTTGAGATGCGCCGTTGCACGCTGCAAGGAGCAGCCCGCTCAGGACAACGCTTCCCAGAACTAAGAATACAACTTTCCTTTTCATTGAAATTTACCTCTGACTTACTTGATGCCCTTTTACACCCATTTCGACTAACGAGAGATGTGAAGGCAAGAATTGGTCAATCCAACTCCCATTCCTCGTATTAAGACAACTTGTATATATTAACATAGTTTCAATTCACAATCACAAGTAAATGGAAGCGGGATTCGTCATAATATATCAGATGGTGGGAAATCTTCAATTTATGCAAAACTGCCCTGACCAGGGCAGTTTTGCAGTATACAGGATTTTGTGGATAGGGCTTAAATGTACAGGTCTCTTCTGGCGTAGGTTACATATGCGCCGGCGATTAAGATCGCAATGATCCCAGCCGATAGTCCGACATAGGTCATATCAATGCTGGCTTCGCGCAGCAGAGCAGCAGGATCGAAATACTTAAATGGAGAAAAGTACTTCAGGAAATCCCAATCCTCCTTCAAACCGGCAACGAGGGAGATGAAATAGGTCCCGAGCAATAAAGAGACCGCAACAGAACTTGCTCGCTTGTGCTGTTTCATCGCACTCCCAAGGAAGATACCGATAGCCAAGAATATCATCTGCATGATGAAGAGTGCAACCACACCCAGGCGTAGAAATGCATAAAACTCACTGTCAGGTTGATATTTTCCCGCACTGATCAGGAAGGCGACCCAGGTTATCAGCAGCAAAACGATACAATAGACCAGAGCTGCCAGCGTTTTTGCAGTTACCAGCTTTCCCCGCGTAATCGGCAGGGAAAGCGTGAACTCAACTGTTTTATCACGCTCTTCTTTGGTGATGATGTCGGCACCCCACATCACAGCAGCAATGGATAAGATGAGCGCAAAGTACGTGAACATCACGCCAAAAAAGCCGGTGATCGTGGTTAGATTAAAAGCGTTGAATTGAAATGCACTTAACAGTGCTGGGGGCAGGTTATCAAGTATCGCCAATAGTTCTGGGTTCCCCTCGTAGGCTGAGAATTTCGCCATCCCTATGGTAATAAAAAGAACCGTGATCCCACCCCAGATGAGTAGAGATTTTAGATTTGCCTTCAGTTCCCGGAAAAAAATATTCATTCGTTCTTCTCCCTACACCACGGAGTGGATGTCTCTTCTGAGATAAAGCACATAACTACCGGCAAAGGAAAATAGAATAACCGCAACACTGATCAGCGCCAGCGGGTCGTAGGCGGCGTTGCTGATGATGTAGTTAGGTTCGAAATGTTTGAAGGGCGTGATGATCTCCAGTTTGTCATCGCCGAGCATGCTGCCAAAAGCGCTTAGCACATACATCCCAAACGCAAGCGCCATCGAAAAGGGTGTTACGCTTCTCACTTTTCTAACCAGCAATGAGACCAGCAACCCCACAGTGAGGAAAAACAATTGAAAGAGCACGATGCTTCCTAGCAGTAAAAGCAAACTTTTTATTTCATACGGTCTTCCATCCCGGTAGAGATTGATGAAGAGAAAACTGCTGATCCAGACCACAAGATTTGTAATCGTGAGTCCGGTGAGGGCGGCGAGAAATTTGGTTATCAGGATTTTCGTGCGGCCGACCGGTTTAGCCAGCAGGAAATCTGCCGTCAGGTCTCGTTCTTCAACCGAGACTAAGGAGAACCCGTAGTTGGCGGCCTGGATCGCAAGACAAATCTGGCAAAAGAGGAAGACGAGGCTGTAGAAACCCAGGACCGATGACAGGTCCATGGTTTCCATGCCGAACGCCATGAGCAGCTCCGGTGGGAATTTATCCAACGAGTCATTCAGTAATTCCGCGGAGACCGCGATGCTTGAAAAGATGGATAAGAAGACCCAGAGCATAAGAACAAGGGCCAGAGACCAGGTTAGCACGGACTTAGAATACATTTTGAATTCATGCTTATAGATATTCACAGTGATGTCCTATTCGTAGTAATGCATGAAGATTTCTTCCAATGTGGGCTCTTCGATGGTCACATCGGAAACTTCATTTTCGCTGATTTTTCTCATGATCACATTGATATCACCCTTGTAAAAGAAACGTACAATACCATTATCTTTCTCCAGGTTCAGCACCCCATCGACATCAAATTGGTTTTCATCGACATTGCTTGCGGCGATCCTGATTTTCTTATAATTATCTTTTTGGAGCGTTTTAATGTCTTCGATCTTGATAACACTGCCTTCTTTGATAATCGCAACCCGGTTGCACATTTTTTGTACTTCGCCAAGGATGTGTGAAGAAAAGAAAATCGTCGCTCCTCTTTCATTCTCCGCGCGGATGAGATTAAAGAACTTCTGCTGCATAAGAGGATCGAGACCGCTGGTTGGCTCATCCAAAAGAATAACTTTGGGCTGATGCAAAAGCCCTTGCACGATCCCTACTTTCTTCCGATTTCCATAGGAGAGATCATCGATCCTTCTCTTCAGATCGAGTTCCATGATGTCGGCTAACTCATGCATCCTCTGCGTGCAGTCTTTTTTGTAGAAACTCGCGGAGTATTTGAGCAGGTCAAGGACCTTCATCCGGTCGTAATAAAAAACCTCAGATGGTAAATAACCGATTTCCTGCCGTATCTCAGGTCCAAACTTCGTAACATCCTTGCCAAAGATTTTTGCCTGCCCGCTGCTGGGATAGATCAAAGAACAAAACAAGCGGATCGTCGTTGATTTTCCAGCGCCGTTGGGGCCGATGAATCCAAATATTTCACCTTCATCGACATTGAAGGATACATCAACGATGCCCCTTGCTTTTCCATAATATTTCGTAAGATTATTGACTTCGATGATGCTCACAATACACTCCTTGCCGTTGATATTTCTTAATATTAAATGATCCGGATTCAACGCGTACATGCAACCTTGGTAACGGCTACAACAAAAAAAAGCTATGAAAGGGTCATTGCTTCTTAGACCACCACGTCAAAGGAGCGCTGAAACCGGAAGAGCTCCGGCACAGGAGGGACCCTAGCGCAGCTTATACAAGCTGCAACAATAATACCTCATACCTTCATTTTTGAAAGCGGGACATAGCCAAACAAGAATTTTACACTTTGTCAGGCCTCACTTGTTGAATTTCAAGGATCGTTGACCATATAATTTCACAAATTCCTGGTAATTGATATAGCCATTCCAGAGAGATAACTGGGCTATAATCTTCCTATCACAAGCATGCGAGGTGCCATGAAGCAGCCAATAGTTGAGTGTATTCCAAACTTTTCCGAAGGACGACGCGTCGAGGTTGTCGAGGAAATCGAGAGCGCCATCCGCAGCGTACGCGGGGTTTACATCCTTGATCGCCACATCGACCCAGACCACAACCGCTCGGTGATTACATTCGCTGGTTCCCCTGCCGAAGTAGCGGAAGCCGCTTTTGCGGCGATCAAAACGGCTGCGGGAAAAATCGACCTGGAACAACATAAGGGTGAACACCCTCGCCTCGGCGCAACCGATGTTGTCCCCTTCGTGCCGATCTCAGGGGTCACAATAGATGAATGCATTGAGCTTGCAGCAAAGCTTGCCCAGCGCGTCGGAGAAGAGCTTGCCATCCCCACGTATTTATATGAGAAAGCCGCAACCCGTCCCGAGCGACGGAACTTAGAGAACATCCGCCGCGGCGAGTTTGAGGGTCTGAAGGAGGCGATTGAGAGCGATCCCACAAAGAAGCCTGACTTCGGTCCCCAGAAGTTGGGACCAGCCGGCGCAACCGTCATTGGCGCTCGAGCTCCCCTGGTTGCCTTCAATGTGTATTTATCTACAGACGATGTATCGATTGCACAAAACATCGGACGCGCGGTTAGGCACTCTTCTGGCGGGTTACGCTTTGTAAAGGCATTGGGGATGCTCGTCGAAGGTCGAGCGCAGGTCTCCATGAATCTCACTGATTTCACCCGCACTCCAGTGGCTCGCGTAGTGGAACTCATCCGTCGTGAGGCGGATCGCTACGGTGTCTCGATCGTGAATTCCGAGTTGGTAGGCTTGATTCCACAAGCCGCGCTCGTCGATGCCGCACAGTGGCATCTGCAGCTCGACGAATTCTCTCCCGACCAGATCCTTGAGAACCGAATCTTTGCCGCCATAGAAGGTGAGGACTCTGGAGAAAGTGGTTTTCTGCACAATCTCGCAGCAGGTTCAGCAACACCCGGTGGTGGTTCCGCCGCCGCTTTCGCGGGCGCTATGGGCGCCGCTCTAGTTTCCATGGTCGCCCGTCTTACGGTTGGTAAGAAGAAGTATGCCGGGGTTGAGGAAAGAATGCAGGGAATCACATCGCGTGCCGACACCCTGCGCGACGCACTCCACACAGCTGTGACACTCGACGCCCAGGCCTTCGATTCCGTCATGGCTGCGTTCCGAATGTCCAAGAAATCTGAGCAGGAGAAAGCCGCCCGAAAAGAAGCGATCGAAAGTGCCACGCATGTCGCCGCGGAAGTACCGCTCCAGGTATGTCGTGATGCTGTCGAAGTGCTCTCCCTCGCAGCAGAAGTCGCGGAGAAAGGGAACCAGAATGCCCTAAGCGATGCGGGTTCTGCTGGCGCTATGGCAAATGCCTGCCTGCAAGCCGCAGCGCTCAACGTCAAGATAAACGCCGGCAACGTTTCGGATCTCGAAGCCGCTCAAAGCTGGCTCGATGAACTGGCAAACCTGGAAGCCCGGGCAGCTCAAGCCGAAACGGCGCTCAACGCAGTACTAGACTAGCTCGTTCGCCACTGCATATCGTTGGACTGCCAACGCCAATCAAGGCCAAAACAATATCGCACCATTAGGACCCATTCCACAGTCCCTTGACGGTGCGGATCATTCTTGTTGACTTTCCAGGAGTTCCCTACCAACCGCTTTCCGCGAAGATCCGTTCGAGCAATGCGCTGCGCTCTGCTGGCGACATCGGCCGCGGCTGGGCATAATTCTCAAGCTTGGCCGTCAGGAGTTCCGTGCTAATATGCCGGCCATCGTAGAACACGTGCCGGTCGATGAATTCCTGCCGCAGTTCATCCGTCTGCATCTGGTCAAAGAACAGGTTTCCAAGTCCAAAGTGGATGAACCCTCCTTGGTGAAAGGCAAAACCTAAGGGCTGATGGGCCTGGCTTCCATTAGCTATGACCGCGCCTGCCTCAATAGCTTCAAGAAAAGCATCTTCTTGGGCGGGGCTGGTAGCACCCAATTCCGCCCATTGAAACGTGAAAATCGGCAAGTAACCTTCCTCGGTTAGTATCCGCAGTTCTTCCTCTAAACGCCCCCAATCGCAGGGAGCTGCGCCTGGTTTTTCATCACCAGCCCAGGCGTATTTCGGTCCAATCTGATTGCACCCGAGGAAGGCCAGGCGGTTCCCATTGTGCTCGATAAGGACAGGCTGGAAGGCATCATTCAGATCTTCGCCGCCGCCAAAATATTCCATCCCGTATTGGCGGTAAAGATCGAGGGTGAAGGTCAGTTCATCTGATCCATAATCCCAAACATGATTCCCAGTCAGTTCAACCAGGTCGATGCCAAGGTCGACGAGCAACTCTATATACCTCGGGTCGCTGCAAAACTTCAGCTTCTCCTGCACAGGCTCCGGCCGCGGGCAATCGGAAACGAATGGAACCTCGTTGCTGACGTGCGCGAAATCAGCCTCTCGCAGCCATTCACCGATCAACGCACCTGGATAGCCGATGCCGTGAGACTCCATCCTCCATGCCGTAGCACGAGTGAGCGCCGTAACACCGGTCATGACCAGCGTCGTTAGTTTATTCGGATTGTAGTTGCTGGATGGCAAATCAAGCGCCGCGCGCAGTTGTTCTGACTCTTCGGGGTCGCCGTTGATACCGAAAAAGGCGATCAGTGGATAGAGCTCTCGATCGAAGTTCTTTCGGATTGGCGACTGCTTATCCAATTCCAGCACCTTCCAGCGCGGCTCCAGGTCCTCGAAAGGGACGATTGCATAGGCAGGATTCGCCTCCCAGGTGAAGTTAAGGAGATCCTTTGGCGCGGTGATATTTACCCATGATTCGGAAGGTGTTCCTAGAACCCCAGAAATAACCTGGTAATGTTCCTTTGTAAGGAATATCCGCCTGCCTTCCTGCGCTTCACCTGACCAGAGCGCCCGCAGGGTTTCGAAACTCATTCCATCCTCAACCGTTGGGAACGGCGCCACGACCGTATAAACATACTCCGTGATCCGCAGCTCTCCGCCTGGTTCAACGCTCACCTGCGCCGCGGAAGGCTCACCAGTAAGCTGAAATCCCCCCGCGCCGTGTTCCACAAGATCTTCCACCCGCGCCATCAGCCTTTCCGACAATTGCGGCGAGAGCCAAATATTGACTACGCTTGCGGTTGGGGTTCGGTCGATCGATTGAAAGGGCGTCGCTGGAACGACGGTCAGCGATGCATCCCCTGCGGTCGAAGGCAATGTGCTTAACGCAGGACCTTCACCCCCCTGGCATGCACCCATTAACAATGCCCCGAGGACGACGGAGCTCGTAAGCGAAATTAAACGGCGACGATGCGATAAAGTGTTCACTGCAGGAGGCATTATGCCACGCACATTTGATGTTTGCCAGACGAAAGCGATACGGACCAAGTTCGAAACTTGACGGAAACTGACCCTGATGGTAACTTACATCAATGATGATCCGTCGATTTATCGCTACCTTAGGTTTCCCGCCCGTCCCTAGCTGCAAAGCAGCTCGGGCATTGGTTTGCGTTCGCTAGAGGGAGCAGAACCCAAAACCAGCGGACAGCCGTAGTCGGCGAACCCATGCCCCGCAGCACCGGGGCTTTTTCTTTTCACCAACTCACTCCAGCCACCCTGCGCCATGACAGGGGCGGAGAACTTGGGAGGTAAAACCATGAGAATGAGTAAACTCTTCAGCCAAACCTTGCGCGATCGGCCCTCCGAGGCTGAGATCTCAAGTCACGAGCTTTTGCTGAGGGCAGGATTCATCCGCCAGCTTGCAGCCGGAATTTTCACCTATATGCCCTTCGCGAAACGTTCACTGACCAAGATCGAAAACATCATGCGTGAGGAGATAAACGCGATAGGCGGTCAAGAGATCTCCATGCCGGTCATCCATCCTGCTGACATCTGGAAGAAAACCAATCGCTGGTATCAGATTGGTTCTGAGATGGGCCGCTTTAAAGACAAAGCAGGGCGTGACATGGTGTTGGCGATGACACACGAGGAGGTCGTCGCAGATCTCGTTTGCAAGGAAATCCATTCCTATCGCCAGCTGCCCATGTTGATTTACCACATCCAAACGAAATGGCGGGATGATCCTCGCCCGCGTGCAGGTTTGATCCGTGTCCGTGAGTTCACCATGAAAGACAGCTACAGCCTCGACGCCGATATGGAGGGACTCGATCGTCAGTACCGTGCCCACCACCAGGCATATTTCAATATTTTTCATCGCTGCGGCGTGCCGGTAATTGCGGTGAAGTCCGATGTGGGCATGATGGGGGGGAGCCTGGCTCACGAGTTTATGTATCTCACCCCCGTCGGTGAAGATACGCTCCTGATCTGCGATGATTGCGGCTATGCCGCCAACCGGCACATTGCACGTTTCCAGAAACCCAAACCTGAAAAAGAAGCGTTGCTCCCGGTAGAGAAAATCGAAACTCCCGAGATGACAACCATTGACGAGCTCGCAGATTTCCTCGGCGTTCCCAAATCACGCACCGCCAAAGCCGTGTTCATGATCGCCACGATCCCCGAAGGAACCGAAGAATACGAGAAATTTGTGTTCGCCATCGTGCGCGGAGATATGAACCTGAACGAAATCAAGCTCGCCAACACAGTGAAAGCGAAAGAATTGCGTCCGGCGACTGACGAAGAAATCCGCGCTGTCGGCGCTGTGCCCGGTTATGCATCTCCCATCGCGGTGAAGGATACATTGGTCGTCGTCGATGACTTAATCGTCGAATCATTCAACCTCGTCGCAGGCGCGAATGAAGAAGGGTATCACCTGAAGAATGTCAATATCGGACGTGATTTTGAGGCGGATGTCGTCGCCGACATCACGCTCGCTGAAGATGGCTTCGCCTGCCCAGAATGTGGTGGGGAAATCCACGCCTCGAGGGGTGTCGAGGTTGGAAATATCTTCAAATTGGGAACTCGCTATAGTGAAGACATGGACAGCACTTTCCTCGATCAGAACGGCGAGACGCAATACGTGGTTATGGGATCTTACGGTATCGGCAGCGGGAGATTGCTCGCCTCCGCCGCCGAGGAATATAACGATGAGAACGGGTTAATCCTGCCCATCACCATTGCCCCCTATGAAGTCCATTTGCTTTCGCTGAAGGGCGCCGAAGAGGCTGCACAAGGTGTGTACGACGAATTAATCGATGCGGGTGTAGAAGTCCTCTACGATGATCGCGAGGAGAGCCCCGGCGTGAAATTTGCCGATGCCGATTTAATCGGGCTCCCGCTCCGCATCACTGTGAGTAAGCGCTCCCTCAAGGAAGATTCGGTTGAGGCTAAACGCCGAGATAGTGAGCAGGCTGACCTGATCCCCAAAGCCGAGACGGTCGAGCGCGTTCAGGCCCTGATTGCTGATCTTCATAACGAGGTCCAGGAACTCGTCGTTGAAATTCCGTTTGATGATTAGGTTCAGTTTCCGGCAAGGGAGAGGAAAACATCCTCGAGCGTAGGGGCGGTCGCCTATATCCGAACATCATGAATTCCAGCAGCGCCCAATGCCTGTTCCAGGTTTTGAACGCTGCTCTTTTCTCCCGCGATTGCACGAAGTTGGTCGCCTGATAAACTCACATGCCTTACAACCGGAAGCGTCTCGATCAGGTCCAGGCTGGCCCGCAGTGGCGTGCAATGTGCGCGCCAGGCGGCACCCGCAACCGCGCTTTCTTTCAATAAAGAAAAGAGCCTGTCAAGCGACAGACTCTCAATACGCCTATTTCTTTTCAAAACCACGCACTCAGCCCTTCGAATCAAGCGAGAGTTAAACCTTGATTATTGATTGCCTCCAGCGCCGATCTGGCCCACCTGCCTCAGCAAACCCAGGACACCCATGCCCAGCTTGACCCCCTCGGATGTGCGCAACTGCACCACCTCACCCTCTTGTTCAGCACGCTGGATCAGGACGAAGGCGACACCGAGGCCTGTGAGTGCGCCCGCGAGAACGCCCACGATAAGTGTGCGGGTTTTCCAGTTTGAATCCTCAGTCATCTGTCTCTCCCTTGATTATTTTCACGATGGAAACCAGCCAGCCGCCACTCGCTATCAGCCCAGCCAAAGAGGATTTCACTAAAATCAACGGGCGTACGGCAATGTCGCCAGTTCGTTGGGCGGCGCTTTCAACCTGCCCAAAAATCCTCCTAACACTCTGAAACGATTCCCCCAATAAGTCGATAAGTTTAACGACACCGAATATCATCAATCCGATGAGAATAAGCGGGATCAACCCCAGAATGATCATCGGCAGCAGCAGCAAGGATAGCGATGCGTCCGCCCACGAGCTCGTCGATCCAAACCCTGCACGAACGACCAGGAAACAAATGCCCGCAAGCACCAGAACCGCGATCAAGAACGGAAGATAAATCCAAACCCAATAATCACGTTTCTTCGCGGGCCGGGATATATTCTCAGGGATTAAATCATTGAAGTCGGTGAGCGAACTTGGTGATTTCTTTTTCATTAGAAGTATTGTAGCACGCTGAAGTGGGTCTACGGTAACGACCGGCCCGATCCATCCGAAGTACAATTCATCTGCTGTGCTTTCGGCCACCGTTCAGTTCACGCAGGTGACTACACGGCTTCCATGGCGTAGGTTAGAATGGAGGCCCACCACAGGAGGGCCAGATGTCAAAACAACCAGGATTTGGGAAGGTTGCTGTTCTAAAAACCTCTCCAGAGACAGTCTTAGACGACGTTCAGGAAGTCATGCGGCTTGCAGATTTCGAAGCCGCGCTCCCAAAGCAAATCCAGACGGGGCTGAAAATCAACATCTCCTGGCAGACCTGGTATCCGGGCTGCTCCTCGACCCCCTGGCAGATCGAAGGCGTGACAAAGGCGCTCCAAGGTGCAGGTTATAAAGACATCGTCGGTGTTCATAACGACACCGTTGTCGTCGACACTAGTGTCGGCGAGTTCAATAACAAACACCGCTTTGTCACCGACAAATACAACATCCCCTGCATCTATCTTTACGAGGAAGCCTTCGAGTGGTTTGAATATGTACCCAAGAACCATAAATTGCTGGTCCTCGATAAAGTCTATCCCCAGGGCTTATTCATTCCCAAAGCTCTCGTTGGGATGAACATGATCCAGCTGCCAACGGTTAAAACGCATGTTTTCACGACGATCACGGGAGCGATGAAGAACGCCTTCGGCGGATTGCTGCACCGGGACCGCCACTGGACCCACGCGGTGATCCACGACACGCTCGTAGACCTGCTCATGATCCAGCGTGAAATCCACCCCGGCCTGTTCGCGGTGATGGATGGCACGTTCGCTGGCGATGGGCCTGGGCCGCGGGCAATGCACTGGCACCAGAAAGACATCCTGCTGGCTTCGGCCGACCAGGTCGCGATCGATGCGGTCTCCGCTAAGCTCCAGGGCTTCGACCCGATGCAGATTCGCTTCATCCGCCGTGCACATGAACTCAATCTTGGCGTCGGAAACCCTGATGACATCGAGATCGTCGGTTACGATATCGAGCAGGAACCCCCCTGGAATTTTGTCCAAACCGATACATTTGCCAGCCGCGGTCAAAAGATGATCTACCATGGACCCTTGAAACCATTCGAAAAACTGCTGCTGCAAAGCCCTCTTGTTCCCTGGTCCTACTTTGCCAGCAACTTCTATCACAATGTTTATTGGTATCCTTTCGTTGGCCGCAAGCGGGTCGAAGCTGCCCTGGAGAACCCGTGGGGTCAACTATTTATCAACTACGGGGATGGTGAAGTCGTCCTGCCCGGCATGGAGCCGAAGACAGTGATCCAGGCTGTCGTTGGTCTGACGTTGCTGGCCGCGGCGGCTATTGGAGGCATAAGTCTGCTTCGCGGACGATGATGAACTCCCTCCGTCGCCGGCTGCTGGCCGGTCTCGTCCTGGGCTTCGTTGTCGCTCTTGGGTTGGCGCTCTTCAGCGATATCCGCCAGGTGGGTTCCCATCTGGTGGCATTTTCCTGGTCTTTAGCCCCATTAATTCTCGCCGGAACGCTTTTTAACTACAGCCTGCGCTTTATCAAGTGGCATTTCTATCTGGGCCAAATCGGCGCGCATAATCTATCCCCGCGGAAAAGTTCGCAGTTATTTGTCGCCGGTTTCCCTTTAGCGGTCACCCCCGGGAAAGTGGGCGAAGCATTGAAGGGCGTCTGGCTCAATCGAGAGACCCGCATACCCGTTGCCCGCGGCGTGACTGTCGTTCTGGCAGAACGCATCAGCGACGGGCTGGCAGTTCTGCTGCTATCAACGCTCGGTGTGATCGCCTACCCTCGTTACTGGCCAGCATTCGCAATCGTTCTCACACTGCTCATCGCCGGGATCATTCTTTCGCAGATTCGCCCGGCGGCGCTCTGGGCACTGGACACAGCGGAACGTGTGCCTTTGCTCAACCGCGTCAGTCATCATTTACGGGAGTTCTACGAGGGCGCCTACACGCTGTTCCGGCCTCGTTCGACGCTAATCGCCGTTGGTCTAGGAATAATCGCCTGGCTTGGAGAGGGCGTTGCGATGTACCTGGTACTGCTGGGTTTGGGTGTCCCCGCAGGCTGGCATACATTCTCGATGGCGGTCTTCACCCTTTCATTCTCAACCGTGATCGGCGCAGTGTCCACCCTCCCGGGAGGATTGGGGGCTGTGGAGGTGAGCATGGCTGGCATGCTCATACTGCTGCTGGCCCTACCCGCCAGCACAGCTGCTGCGGCGACGCTTATCATTCGTTTCGCAACACTTTGGTTCGGTGTCGCGCTGGGGCTTACCACCTGGCTTTTTTCAAAGGATCTACTATTACTTGAACGCGCGGCGCTGGAGCAAGAACCACAACAACCGTCCTGAACGCTTCGCACTTAGCGCCGATCTCATCGAAAGGATTTTCAGTAAAACCATGCCACGCCTCACTGTCGAACTTCACAGCCATACTTATCACTCAACAGACAGTCTGCTGTCCCCTGCCCACCTTCTGAGTATCTGTGTTCGTGAAGGGATCGACCGCATTGCCATTACCGACCACAACACGACCGCGGGGGCATTTCAAGCTGCATCTTTAGATCCGGAACGTGTGATCATCGGTGAGGAGATCAAAACCACAAAGGGGGAATTGCTGGGGTATTTTCTTCAGGAGGAAATTCCCGCGGGATTAACCCCGGAAGAGACGATCTCCAGGTTGAGAGACCAGGGGGCGTTCATCAGCGTCTCTCATCCTTTCGACCACACCCGATCCGGATCGTGGGCCGAGGAGGATCTGCGTCAAATCCTGCCCCTTGTGGACGCAATCGAAACGTACAATGCCCGGACGTGGTCCGACCGTCCGAACGTAGCGGCGCTCGAATTCGCGCTGGATGCCAGGCTTCTGCAAACAGCAGGTTCGGACGCGCACTCCCCTTCCGAGGTGGGCCAGACTGTTCTCAAGATGCCCGTTTTCCACGATGTGGAGACCTTCCGAACATCTATCGCCAAGGCGGAAATCCTGGGCCGCCGCTCCTGCCCCCTCGTGCACCTTTACTCACGCTATGCAACCTGGCGCAAGCGTCTTGGATGGACACCGCCCGAGCGATAGCCCCACGCAAGTGATGAGTTTTTTGTTTTTCTGGAGTCAGGAAGCTCTGCTTCCCGTCGCAGGCTGCGCCTGCGCATTGATGTCCGTGCGTTAAACCTCCTGCAGGTTTTAAACCTGCGGGAGGTTAACAGGCCGACACATGGATCGGGTCCTATGTTTCCATTAAATGTTCGGGCGCACCTGTGTGTGCGCCCGAATTCCAATTCACATCTAGTGGCTTATACGTAGGGGCACGGCAATGCCGTGCCCCTAGAGGTCATGAATACGGATCAACAAGACAGGTCAGGATCCCTTTTCGATCGAGCCTTCTCCCTCTTCCGCTTCCACATCCTTGCTGCGCAAGTGCGGGAAGAGGATCACTTCACGGATGCTGGTCTTATCTGTAAAGAGCATCGTTAAACGATCTACGCCCATGCCAAAACCACCGTTTGGCGGCATTCCATAGCGCATTGCCCGGAGATAATCCTCATCCATTGGGTGAAGATTTTCGTCGTCAGCGGCAAATTCGCGCCCCATCTCCCGGAACCGGGCTTCTTGTTCCAGTGGGTCGTTCAACTCCGTAAATGCATTGCAGAGTTCCATACCACCAATAAAACCTTCGAAGCGCTCGACAGTATTTGGATCTTCCGCTTTACTCTTGGCGAGAGGCGAGATTTCGCGGGGATAATCGTACAGGATCGTCGGCTGGATGAGGGTGGGCTCGAGGACGCTGCTGAGTAGAATATCGATCAACTTCCCTCGGCTGGCCTGCGCCGACGCCTCATGTCCTTTCGCCGCCATCGCATTTCGCAGAGATCCGGCATCCCCGTGTTCGCGGATATCAATTCCCGCGGCATCTTTCAACCCCTGAGCTAGTTCGATTCGCTTCCAGGGCGGCGAGAGATCGATCTCCTCCCCGCGGTAATTAACCGTCGTCGTTCCCAGCACCTGCTCCGCGGCGAAGGCGATCATCGCCTCCGTGAGCGCCATTATGCCCTCGTAGTCCGTATAGGCTTGATAAAACTCGAGCTGGGTGAATTCGGGGTTGTGTTTGAAAGAAACCCCTTCGTTCCTGAAGTCACGCCCGATTTCATAGACACCTTCAAATCCACCCACAATAAGGCGTTTCAGATATAGCTCAAAGGAGATGCGCAGGAAAAGATCCTGGTGAAGTTGATTGTGATGCGTCGTGAAGGGTTTTGCCGCTGCGCCGCCATAGATCGGCTGCAGGATGGGGGTTTCTACCTCCAGGAATCCGCGCCGGTCCAGAAACTCACGCAGTGCGCGGATGACCGCCGCGCGCGTTCGGAAAATCTCCCGCACCTCGGGGTTCACGGCGAGATCTGCATATCGCTCCCGGTACCTCGCCTCCGGATCGGAAAATGCGCCGTGCACCACGCGTTCCCCCTCAATGATCTCTTCCTTCGACGCAGGCAGCGGGGTTAGTGACTTAGCAAGCATACGGAACGTGGCTGTCTGTAAAGTGATCTCACCGGTGCGCGTGCGAAACATCGTACCTTGCGCTTCGATGAAATCGCCGAGGTCGAAATGATCCGCGAATTGTTCCATTTTTTCAGAGCCCAGTTCATTTTCCCGCAGGAAGAGCTGCAGCTTCCCTGCACCGTCTTCTATGTGGGCAAAAGTGACCTTACCCATCTTTCGTATAGATCGCAGGCGGCCAACAACCGTGGCCTCGATCACTACCGTCTCCTCGGCACCTTCATATGCCTGGATCGCTTCCTGAGTCGTGTGCGTGCGCCGGGCTTGATGAGGATAGGGCTCCTGGCCTGCTTTTCGCAGCCGTTCACTTTTTTCAAACCGGATTTTTTCGAGTTCGCTCAAACCCACCATATTCCTGTTTCCCTTCCCGTTTCGGTTTTATCAAGACCGCTCAACAGATTGAGCTGCCTTTCCTTGAAGATAGTTTACACGAAAAGCGCCCCGCTCGGCATCGCACAGGCGGGGCGCTCTGAAGACGAACGATCAATCACTTGATCTTCACAACCTTGAAACGGATCACGCCATCCGGTGCTTCAACTTCCACGGCATCTCCGGCATGCTTGTTCAGCAGAGCTGATCCAAGCGGCGACTCGTTTGAGATCAGGCCTTCCTTCGGATTCGCCTCCGCGGCGCCCACAATAGTGAAAGTCTCAGGCTTCTTATTTCCTTCTTTGAAGGTCACTGTGGAGCCAATCTCAATCGTGTCCGACTTATTATTATGCTCAATGATCTGCGCCTTAGCCAGTATGCGCTCAATCTCAATGATGCGCCCTTCGACGAAGGCCTGTTCATTCTTGGCAGCTTCATACTCAGCGTTATCAATTAATTCGTCGCCGCCTTGAATCGCCTCACGTAATCGCAGGGCAACTTCCTGGCGACGCACGCTGATTAGATGCTCCAGTTCGTCTTCTAGTTTCGTCAGACCTTCAGCGGTGATGTAAACATCTTTTCTTATCATTCTAAATCCTGTTTCTATAGTGCTCGCAAACCCTTAGTGAGGTGTTAGCGAATAAAAAACTGAGAGAGATCTCTCAGCGCGCCTTTCCAAATAGTTGCGGCGATGATAGCACAACTTTACTTATCTGTCCAGAATCTTTGGTACTGTCCTATGCATCCTTTATCGCCACAACCCGGAATTTGTGCAGAACACCCATTGTCTTGGAATTTCGCACGGGGTCGAGCTCCTTGTAGACTGACTGCCCGGTTTGCGTTTCCTAAAACCCTTCGGGATTGATCTCCCCTGCCCGAATGAGCAGTGGAATTCCACCTTGTGAATCATGGTAATCACGAAGTTCGGCAATTAATTGGGCATCGTCCTCCCAGAAGGTGGAAAGCTGGGTTTGGTATTCGGTAACGGCGTGAGCCCAGGATTCAATCGCCTCTTCCGTCAACGGTACAAACACACAATCCCCGCTCGGGCGTCCCAACTCCGGCGGCACGTCCCCGCCGCGGGCGGCATAAGGAAAGTCAAAATAGTACGTCAACGGACGTATGAACTTCTCTGCTGCCATGCGAATGATCCGGTGGTCCACATGCCCCCCCATAGCCAGCGGACAATACACCTTCGCCATAGAGATGTCTGCTTCCATGACCGCCCCCATGATTTGCTCCACGAGGTCCATGTCATGCGCATGCACCTCCCCGAAGAGCGCCTCTTCACTCGGATACTGGGGCATAACTTCCGGGTCAGCGCGGTAGATGGCTTCTGGGAAGTTCAAATGGACAACAGCCGATCCTAGGCGGCCGCAGGCCAGCCGGTCTTCGGCTCGGCGAACGGCGATCGGGGGCCCTGCCTTCCCCCAACGGGCGTGCAGGGCCGCCGCCAGCGGTGAGATGTGCCAATCGGGGGGATCTCCGGCGAAGATGGTAAGCACCGAAACCGGCTCACCGCGCGCGTCCTGCATCGCCATTAAACCGCCGCAGGAGAAGACTGCATCGTCCAGGTGCGGCGAAAGATACAGGTGAGCGGTCATATTAGAGATTATATCCCGATTTAATAGGGATTATGTTAGGCAATTTGCTTTACATAAATAGAGATTCGGTCGATTCAAAGCTAAAAGCCGTATGTCAGAGCGCGAATCGATGTCTTGCACTCGTGATGCGACATGCACATCGGGATGCGGCGCCCACGGGATACGCGTAGGGGCGGACCCATGTGTCCGCCCGAGGTGGGTGGCTGCTACGGACCAACCGTTCGGGTTGGTTTACGCCAAGTATAATGCCCGGGATGGTCTCCCTCAATCGCTGTTTCACCCGGCTGAATCGGTATAATTCGTTGACGCTTCCCGCCGCCGAGTGATACAATCGGAGCCGATGCGCCGTTAGCTCAATTGGCAGAGCAGGGGCCTTTTAAGCCCAAGGTCACAGGTTCGATCCCTGTACGGCGCACAACAAAGTCCCGCATG
>Ga0255055_10000035_pt1 | contig 94417 bp, 102 predicted proteins | sample JV7_2_27_MG_FD_188633 | JGI IMG/M metagenome (GOLD analysis project Ga0255055, IMG submission 188633) | Seawater microbial communities from Jervis Inlet, British Columbia, Canada - JV7_2_27 | ecosystem: Environmental > Aquatic > Marine > Inlet | place: Canada: British Columbia | collected... | reverse complement strand
ATAGAAAGTCCATCCGGGACAGGATCATGAGCAAAATGTCGGAGGAATGGAAAAACGCCTTCGAGGCCGGGGTTTTCACAGAGTTCATGGAGCAGAGAGCTCCCGGCCATACCGTTCTCGATGACAAAATTTACCGCAGGGGATTCAATGACCTGATGGATGAGATTGACAGGAATATAGAAGCACTCGATCTGACTCGGGATCCGGAGGCGCCATCGAAAAAAGAGCAGTTGAGATCCATGCATATGGCGGCAGACGCCTTGATCCAGCATGCAGAGCGTCATGCCCGTAAAGCCGAGAAGATGGCTTCTCATGAGAAAAACGAGAAGCGGAAAAAGGAGCTGGAAGAGATCGCGAGAATCTGCAGGCGAGTCCCGGCCCATGCCCCTAAAAATTTTTGGGAAGCTCTCCAGTACTACTGGTTTGTTCATCTTGGAGTGATCATCGAACTCAATGGATGGGATGCATTCAATCCCGGCCGTCTCGACCAGCATCTCTATCCCTTCTACCGGGATGGGCTGAAGGACGGTTCTCTTACCAAAGAAAAAGCGAGGGAGCTTCTTCAAGCGTTCTGGATCAAGTTCAATAACCAGCCTGCTCCTCCTAAGGTCGGCGTGACCGCGGAAGAGAGCAGTACTTACACGGATTTTGCTTTGATCAACACCGGTGGAGTCACACCGGATGGCATGGATGCGGTCAACGAATTGTCATATTTGATCCTGGATGTTGTCGAAGAGATGAGAATCCTCCAACCAAGCTCGGCCATCCAGGTCAGCCGTAAAAATCCGGATGCTTTCATCCGTAGAGCTTTGAAAATTTTAAAAACAGGATTTGGACAGCCCTCTATCTTCAATACGGAAGCCATTGTTCAAGAGCTTGTCCGCCAGGGGAAATCTCTCGAGGACGCCCGCAATGGAGGAGCCAGCGGGTGTGTGGAAGTCGGAGCTTTCGGTAAAGAGAATTACAACCTGACCGGTTATTTCAATTTGGTAAAGGTGTTTGAGGTCACGCTTCATAACGGATTCGATCCCCGCACCATGAAGGTGATCGGTCTCAAGACCGGAGAGGCCCGGGATTTCTGTTCCTTCGAAGACCTTTTCACCGCCTTTCAGCAGCAATTGAATCACTTTATCGATATAAAGGTAAATGGGAACCATATCATTGAAAGGCTGTATGCGGAGCATATCCCGGCTCCTTTTCTATCTCTGCTCATAGATGATTGCATCACAAGGGGAAAGGATTACCATGATGGGGGAGCCCGGTACAACACTTCATATATCCAGGGAGTAGGTTTGGGCTCTATCACAGATATTCTAGCTTCCATAAAAAACAACGTTTTCGACGAAAAAAAAATGGGGATGCAGGAGATGATAGATATCCTAGACTCAAATTTCGAAGACCAGGAGATCCTGAGGCAGATGCTTGTGAACAAGATCCCTAAATACGGAAATGACGATGATTATGCGGATGATCTCATGCAGGAGGTCTTTGAGATTTTTTATGAGGCTGTGGACGGCCGGTCCAACACCAAGGGAGGGTATTACAGGATCAATTTTCTTCCAACAACAGTCCATGTTTATTTCGGGAAAGTTGTCGGGGCGATGCCCGACGGCCGCAAAGCAGGCCATCCTCTTTCCGAAGGCATTTCCCCCGTACAGGGAGCAGACCGGAACGGCCCGACGGCTGTCATTAAATCCGCTTCCAAGATGGATCATCTCCGTACAGGAGGAACTCTTCTTAACCAGAAATTCACTCCTCATCTTCTTGCTTCTAAAGAGGGCATCCATAATCTGACAGCTCTCATCCGGACATATTTTAAACTCGACGGGCATCATATCCAGCTGAATGTGATCGAAGCTGCCACATTGAAAGCCGCTCAGGAGAATCCAGAGAATTTTCGTGACCTCATCGTTCGTGTTGCTGGATACAGTGATTATTTCTGTGATCTAAATGAAGCCCTTCAGAACGAGATCATTTCCAGGACAGAACACCATAAGATGTAATGAATACAGACAGTAACAGGTGGGATAAGGGATCATCCTCTCTCGATTTCAGACGGAAAAGGCGTTCCTGGTTTGACCGGTGGGTCCTCCCCTTTATTAATTGGAATGATAAAGAGATTTTCCTTTTTGTGTGATGGGAGTTATGTTAAAATGAACAAGATGGAGAATAAAGATATTTCAGATAAAACGCATTTTTCTCATTTTTTGAAACCTGCTCAAGTCATTTTTGAGCTCAAAGCAAAGGACAATATCCAAGCTCTGGAAGAGCTTCTGGACATTCTGAAAAAACAAAAGCTTATCAAGAATAAAAAGCCGATCCTGACACGTATCATTGACAGGGAGCGTTTGGAATCAACGGCTGTAGGTCATGGTGTAGCTGTTCCCCATGCTCGTATGGAAACGGGAGAAAACATCGCTATTGTTGTGGGCCGATCCAAGGCTGGAATCGATTTTGTTGCTCCAGACGGCAAGAAGGTCCATCTGATCATCCTGATCATCTGGAATCCTTCCATCCCCGGCCTGTACAACCATCTTTTTGCAGGATTGGCCAAGTTTTTGCGAAAACCAGAATTCAGAGAACGGCTTTTTAACACAAAGAACAAAACGGAGCTTTACAAAATCCTATCAGAAGTGGAACTGAATCTGCCCACTCATGTCGACACGATCATAAGCCGCGCAAGTCTCCTTTGGAAACTGCAGAATCTTGAGATACAAAAGAAAAAGGCCAAAAAAGAGAAGCGGCAAGAACTGCAGAAAAAGGCGAGTTTCATCCGGGAAGAACTAGACAAGGCTCTTCTTGATAGATTCGACCGTTTCATGGAAAGATATGGATTTGCGGTCGCAGAGGTCGATGACGGTGTCTGCCAGGGATGCTACATCAACCTGGCCACAAGAATGCGATCGGCCATCAACGGCAGCAATGATATCTATGTCTGTGAAAATTGCGGGAAATACATCGTCTCTTCTAAAAAGAAACCTGCTGAAAAGAAATAAAAGTAGGCAGTTTGTTTTTTATCCTCTCCGTTTTTGTTTGATCATCTCAATACTTCTTTGACCATTGCTGCAGGCTCAAGAAGACGATGGACAGGATAGGTTTGCGGATCGCGGCTCCATTGATGAACAATGTAACGGTCGAAGAAATTCCAGACGAGAAGACCATCGTCACTCTCAGGTTCAAGAAGGTACGCTGCTAGATTTCCGAGAGGCTGAGCGGTCGGAACAAAGAGAGTTCCTTTTGGGAAATCCACGGACTGAAGAGAATACTCTCCCTTGACAGTGTTCACCCTGTGTCCCTGGTAGATCCTTGAGGCGCCTTTTATCTCTTGGATGATATAGGATTCGACTTCCAAAGTGGCAGGTTGCAGCAGCTGTTCGATGAGAAGTCCATGTTGTAGGAGTTTGGATGTGATGTCCAGATCTTGAACTGAGATGAGATATCCATACGGATAACGGATGGATCTATCCACGACAACGTCCACATGATAAGGGATTGTGTATATTCTTTCCTTGTCTGTTTTTCTTACCCTAGGCCATGGATTATCGCTCGGAAGGACTTCCATTTCCCAACCGAGGATGGTGACTGGTTCTTCAAGAGGCAGCAGAGAATAGGTTAAGCCGAAAAGGTCTTTCTCACTTGGAGTTTGGCCTTTTTGAATCGTTTCCCGGTCTGCCTGAATAGCCAAGTTACTAATCTCGTCTTTATGTTCCGAACAAAATTCAAGAATGGACAGCAAAAAGTGATAACAACCCCAAACGCGGGTCTTGAAATCTGCATATGCATAATTCTCGTTCAAAATGGCCATTCTGTTTCTGAGGCCGATGTAATTGGTGATGAAACGGGGTTGAGCTCCTGCGCTTCGCCACCCTTTTTCTGGATTTTTGAAATCGATAAAATTCCCATAAGGTATGGAAAGTGTATCGTAGCGTTCTTTTAGATCTTTCTGTATAGAGGGCATCATCTTCTCCCTCATATAGTGTATGATGGAGGTGTTGCCGTTGGGATTGAGCGGCCAGATGTAGGTCACGGGTTCTGCATGATAGGAGCCGTTTGTTGTGTGGCAGTCCACCAACAGGACAGGATCCCAACGGTTAAGGACATTCTCCACCAATCCCTGGACTTCAGGACTCTCCATTTTCATTCCATCCCTGTTGAGGTCGAGATTTTGGCCATTGTAGCGAATTCCTACTCCTTTTTCAGGTCCGACTTGGTTCTGCCTGTTCTCGGGACTGATCCTCTCGTTACCGTCCGCATTGAAGATCGGACAGACAAGGAGAACAAGGCCATCAAGATAAGGAGGGTCTTGGGTCAGAAGGATATCCCGGATCATCATAAGGGATGCTTCTTTTCCTTCGACCTCTCCAGCATGAATGTTTGCCTGGATATAGATCACTGCCCGGTCATCCTGTTTTAAATCCCGAGGTGAAGAGGGAGGAGGATTTCCGATGATCAGAAGAGGAACTGGCCTCTTTTCTGTGGATACACAGAGAGTTTCTACTCTTATGAAAGAGCTTTTTTTCTGAATGATCTGGATGAAATCCAAAACATCTTCATAAGTCGATGTGGCTGTGAATCCGCTTGCCTCAGCCGTGGTCAGCGGCTGTTCAGCTCCGATCTGAACTGATGGTGAAAACAGGATCAAACAGAGAAGAAGGGACGGCATCATCGATAGAATTCTCGGTCTTTTTTTCATTGCTCTTTCCTTTTTAAGATTAAAAAAGAGTTTATCGGAACAAAATTATCCCGTCAAATAAAAAGAGGGAGGTTCTCCTACCCGCTTATCCCTGCTTACCCTAAAAAGGAAATAATGAGGATTGTCCCTGTTTTTTGATATACTGAATACATGCCCTTTGGAGTGAGTCTCAAGAAAGAAAAAGAACTGGCGGCCAAGATGGAGATGCTCTCCATCCATGAAAAAGATCTTATTGAAAAATTCGTTCGCTCGAGCGGACATGGGGGGCAGAAAGTCAATAAGACTTCAAGCTGTGTCTACTTAAAGCATATTCCCACAGGAATCGAAGTGAAATGTCAGGAAGAGCGGTCACAGTCGCTCAACAGATATAAAGCGCGAAAAATACTGACTGGGAAGATAGAATCTTTGATCAAAGGCAAAGAAAGCGAGGAACAGCAGAGGATTGCTAAGATACGAAGACAGAAGCGGAAACGGTCTAAAAGAGCCAAAGAAAAAATGCTTGTCGAAAAGAAAAAACAGGCAGAGAAAAAAAGGGATCGAAGTTTCACCTTAAAACCCGAAGACTTGGATTGAACTCCCTAAAGTTTATGGAGCTTCTTTATTCGGAAAGTTTCACGAGAGAATAGAGAAGAAGATTTGCACCTCGTTCCAGGTCTTCCCATTGGATGTTTTCTTCAGGGGAATGACTGATTCCATCCTCGCACGGAATAAAAATCATTCCTGCATCTGTGATGCTGGACAGGATTTGTGCATCATGTCCCGCCCCGCTTGAGATCGACATGAAAGAAAAGCCGAGATCCTTGCATCCGGATTCCAACGTATTTTTCAAGCGGGAGGGAATGTCCACTGGCTCTGTGTGATCTAAAGGAATATACTCGAAACGAAGGCCGCGCGTTGCGGCGATATCTTCTGCAAGGGCAAGGTTATACGATGAGATTTTGTCCAGCTCATCTTTGGCAGGGCTTCGAAAATCCAATGAAAACTCGACAACTCCTGGGATCACACTGAAGGATCCAGGAAAAGTATGGACCTTCCCGATAGTAAGAGTGCTTCCGTAATGGTGAGTGGCCACATATTGGGTACTCCGCAGTGTGAAATCTGCGAGCCCGAGGAATGCATCATGCCTCAATTCGATCGGGGTTGTACCTCCATGCCCGCTCTGTCCGATGAAACGGCAAGACCAGTAGTGTTTTCCGGCTATCCTCTCCACAATACCTATCGACTTTCCCTCGGTTTCCAGAACACTGCCCTGCTCGATATGAAGTTCGAGAAAAGCCTCGATATCCGGTCTCTCTTTTTGGGTTTCCATGATGCTTTCGATACTGAACTCGGTTTCCTCCAGGAGTTCGGAGAGGGATTGTCCATAAGAGGTGACTCCCTTTTCCAGCAGTTCCTTATCCGTTCTTCCCGTAAAAGCTCTGCTTCCAAGAAAATCTCCGACAAGATTTCCCTCCTCGTCTGTGAAAGAGGCGACTTCCAGGGAGTTTTTTGGGGAAAATCCCTCTTCCTTCAAACGCCGAAGGCATTCCAGAGCGGCAAGAACTCCGATGGCGCCATCGAACCGGCCACCATTGAGGACTGTATCAATATGGGATCCGGCCATGACTGTTTTTTCGCCTTCTCCCCAGTGCCCGAAGATGTTGCCTGCTCCATCCTGCCTGAGTTCCAATCCCGCAGCTAATATTTTTTCTTTGAGCCATTCGCGTGCATCCAGGTCGGCGATGCTGAAAGAAGGGCGACTGATCCCCCCGTTGGGGTTGGGATCCTGGCCGATGCGGCCAAGCTCCTCAATGTCTTTTTTTAATCGTTCCAGGTTCACTGTCCATGGCATGGGTCTGATTCCTTTTTCCGGATTTATTTCCCTGACAAATAATCAGATTTTTATAAGAATAATATCTTTCTTGTTTTTTAACAGATCAGATCAACCATCTCCCTGACAGCCATGTCTATACCGATAATGGCAGATCTGGCAACGATGGAAAAGCCGATACTGAATTCCGAGATCTCAGGGATCATGGCCACGGGATGGATATTTTTGTAGTCGAGACCGTGACCTGCATGGACTTCCAATCCCAATTTAAAAGCATGTGATGCTGCTTTTTTGATTTCCTCAAGGGCTTTTTGGCGGTCTTTTCCAGGCGGGAGGTCTGCATATTTTCCAGTGTTGATCTCAATCCGGTCGGTTTTTAATCGGTGGCAAACATCGATCTGTTTGATATCAGGATCAATGAATATGCTGACAGTTATTCCAGTTTTCTGAAGAGTCTTGATGTGAGGATCAAGTTTTTTTTCGATGGTCTTAGCATCGAGGCCGCCCTCGGTTGTCAACTCTTCGGGTCTCTCTGGAACCAGAGAGACGACATCGGGTTTTATCTCCAAGGCGATGTTTTTCATCTCTTCCGTGACTGCCATTTCGATGTTGAGGGAAGTTTTGACTGTATCTCTGAGAAGCCGGAGATCCCGTTCTTTGATATGGCGTCTGTCTCCTCTGATGTGGCAGACTATCCCCACTGCTCCAGCTTGCTCCGCCAAGAGGGCAGCCAGAATCGGATCGGGTTCTGCACTGAGGCGTGCTTCCCGCAATGTCGCAAAATGATCTACATTCACGGCGAGTCTCATTGTCCTCTCCTTTAATGTTCTAGTATGGTTAGGTTTTTTAGATCCTCAGTCGTTGTCCTCTTGTTCTTTTTCCCGTACCAAGATGCGGACAATAATGGTTGTTTCCAAAGAAGCAAGCCGCAGATCAGGACTGGGAAGGATGAGATCGACCTCAAATTCTGTTGATTCTTCCAAACCGGATATATCGATCGGACTTGTTCTGACTTTATATTTATCTGTGAACTTGCTCTCAGGGGCTCTGATGAGAACATGGTTCGGTATGATCTCGATTCTTTCCAATTCATATCCCTCGGGGAGTTCTCCTGTTATATCCGGTTCGACATTAAGGAGGGCTTCTATCAATTGTTCCAGCTTAAGTGTGACCTGACTGGGTATGACCTCTTTCACTTCTGCTCCCACTGGAACACTAAAAGAACTCATATTTAAAGGGAAATCCTGCTGGTTCACCGTGGCGCGCCTCAAGTCCAGAACAGCATGAACATTTGCCGGGTTAACATCACCGATCATGCGTTGAGGGGCACGGATCGTCACATCAACAGAAGCAGGCGGTTTTTCAACCACCTCTATACCTGGAGGGATATTGTGAAGTTCTAGCGGGACCGTCAGGGTTTTCTCCGAAAATATTTTTTCTTCGGGAGTCAAAGTCAACCAGAGGATCAAGGCAAGTAGAAAAGAGAAGAGTTTGAGTCCCCAGTTCTTTGTGAAAAGGTCTCTGATCAATGTTAACATGGTTATTTCATATATTTGAAAAGCTGATCTTTTAGCTTTTCTGTATCCAGGTTTTTCCTCAATCGGCCTTTTATCGCCAGAGAGATTCTCCCTGTTTCTTCGGAAACAATGATGACCGGTGCGTCGGTTTCCTGCGAGAGCCCGAGAGCTGCAAGATGACGGGTGCGGGTTTCGAAGTCCTCACCTAAATGATGTGAAGCGGGGAGTGGCAATAGGCACCCAGCAGCTGCAATCTTGTTTCCCTTTAAAACAACAGCCCCGTCGTGAAGCGGAGAATTTGGGAAAAAGATGCTCACCAGAAGATCTTTGGTCAATGAAGCGTCAATCTTGGTGCCGGTCTGGATGTAGCTCTTCAGTGAGATCTCTTTTTCAACGGCTACCAAGGCGCCTATCTTTTTCGAAGCCATATATTCGACAGCAATGAACAGATCCCCCCATTTTTCAGAGAAAGTCCTTAAAGAGAGGGATCTCCGAAAAGAGCGGGAGCCGATAGTTGTCAAAAAACGCCTGATCTCGCCCTGGAATAGGACGATAACAGCGATGATAAGGTAGTTGATGAAAGTTCTGATCAACCAGTGAGAGACAAAGAGTTTCCCCCACTGCGTAAGAAGAAAAAGGATGCCGACAATTCCCAGTCCGATCGCCATTTGGTAGGCTTTGCTGTCTTTGATAAGCCTTAAAAATGAGTAAATGATGATCGTCATGAGGAGGATATCAAAGAAATCCGCAAGGGTGATGTGTGTCAAGGCATATAGCATATTTGAGAACATTATTTATGCTTTTGCCGGCTCCATCTTTCCCGAGACTTTGACTTTGTTTTTTGTCTTTTTAGGGGTGCTTTTCTTTACGTAGGTAGTGCTCTTTGTTTTTTTCACTTTTTTCCCTGTGACGATCTCTTCAATCTCGTCTGATGAAAGCACTTCTTTTTTCAATAAAGCCTCGGCGATCTTTCTTAGTTTATCCTTATTCTTACCGATCAAGTCTTTGGACCGGTCATAATTCCTGGAGATGATCTTTTTCACTTCAGCATCAATAAGCTCGGATGTCTTTTCACTGAAATTTTTATGTGTGGTTAGTTCTTTGCCCAAAAAGATCAGATCATCACGCTCTCCAAAAGCGAGAGGTCCGAGCTCTGACATGCCGTATTGGCAGACCATTTTGCGTGCGATAGCTGTTGCTTTTTCGAAATCATTAGCTGCGCCGGTGGTTGTTTTGTTAAGGAACATGTTCTCTGCCACGCGCCCGCCCATCAAGACAGATAGCTGCGCTTCGAGATAGACTTTCGAATAGGTATATCGATCATCCAGGGGAAGCTGTTGGGTAATTCCCAGAGCCATTCCCCTTGGAATGATGGTCACTTTATGGATCGGATCTGCTTCGGGAATAAGGGATGTGATGAGAGCATGCCCTGCTTCATGAAAAGCGGTACTCTCTTTTTCCTCATCGCTGATGATCATGCTTTTTCTCTCAACACCCATCAGTACCTTATCTTTGGCGCTTTCGAAGTCCATCATAGTGACATTATTCTGACCTTTCCGGGCAGCCAAAAGGGCACCTTCATTGACCAAATTGGCCAGGTCTGCTCCAGAGAAACCGGGACTTGAGCGGGCTAGGACTGGAAGATCGACATCCTTAGATAACGGGATATTTTTTATGTGCACTTTGAGGATTTCTTCCCTGCCTTTGACATCAGGCATGTTGACCACGATCTGTCTATCGAAGCGGCCGGGTCTTAGAAGAGCTCCATCCAGGATGTCCGGTCTATTGGTGGCTGCAATCAGGATCACTCCTTCATTGGAGTCAAATCCGTCCATTTCGACGAGCAGCTGGTTCAATGTCTGTTCGCGCTCATCGTGCCCTCCACCCAGTCCTGCGCCTCTCTGTCTTCCTACCGCGTCGATCTCATCGATAAAGATAAGACAGGGTGCATTCTTATTTCCTTGATCGAAAAGGTCTCGAACCCGTGAAGCGCCTACTCCGACAAACATCTCGACAAAGTCGGAGCCGCTGATCGAGAAAAAGGGAACGGCGGCTTCGCCTGCGACGGCTCTGGCAAGCAGGGTTTTTCCCGTGCCGGGGGCTCCGACAAGCAGTACACCCTTTGGAATACGACCGCCTAATCTCTGGAATTTTTTCGGGTCTTTGAGAAAACCGATGATCTCCTGGAGCTCTTCTTTGGCCTCCTCAACACCGGCAACGTCTTTAAATGTCACCTTTTTCTGGACAGCAGAGAACAGTTTGGCACGGCTTTTCCCGAACGAGAGAGCCTTGTTACCTCCTGACTGCATCTGCCGCATGAAAAACACCCAGAAAAGGATGAGAAGGATGATCGGAAACCATGTGAAGAGGTAAGAGAACCATGGACTGCGGTTGGTGTCCCTGACCGTGATGTTGACATCATATTGGCGGAGAGTGCTGACAAGATCATCGAATTGTGAGGGGGAAACGGACTTGAAACTGGTCCCATCACTATATTTCCCTCTTATTTGATTGCCTTCGATCGTGACTTCCGACACCTGGTTATTCTCGACAGAGTTGAGGAATTCAGTGAAGTTGATCTCTTTTTTTATGGCAGTAGGAGATTGAAGGACGCTCCACATAACGATGATGACAACTGCTGCTGCAAACCAGAAAATGAGGTTTTTATATGACTTTTTTGGGGGTGGTTTTCTGTTCATTCTTAAAAATATCCTTTAAGTTATATACGTATTTTCTCTTTGCTTTATTTTAACACGTTTGCTTGGAATTGTTAATATTTGACGGGCTAATATTTTAGAAATTTTATAAGAATTATAGAAAAGTATGATGTGATCCCTCATGATGCATGGTTTTTCTGATGATAATAGAGGTAAATCCATTTTTGGTCCACTGGGCTTGAGAGTTTGATTGTTGGGATGCAAGGGATAACATTCTTATACTCAGAAACACAGTGTATTTTGTTTGAAATGGGAAGGTTTTGAGTTTGAAAATCAGATAGTAGCTTACTATTTGACATCCCATCCTGTCATCCTCTATCATCCTGTTCCTGGGTTCTTGAAAGTGTAAAGCTTTTCCAGAGGATAATGTTGAAAAAAACAGAGCTCGACAGAATCTTTGATATATTGAAAAAGATCATGAAAGCATATTCTCCTCCATTTTCTGTCAAGCCGTCTTCTGAAGCCCTCAAGAAAAAAAGAAGTTTTGCACTGACATCCTATAAAAAAGTCATCATCGCCGGAAGGCCCAGAGATGAAGTGTATTTTGCCGGCATAATAGTACAAAAGGATTATGTCGGGTTTTATTATATGCTGGCCTATGCCGAGCCAGAAGTCAGAGATCTGCTCAGCCCGGAGTTCCTTGCGCTTTTAAAAGGAAAAACCTGTTTTTATATCCGGAGCACGGACAAACCTATCCTGGATCAAGTGAAAAAAGCTCTGGATATCGGGCTTAAAGCCTATAAAGAAAAGGGCTGGATTTAAGTTTTTTCTTTTCTTATAAAATTAATGCCTTTAGATATTTACCCCAGTGCTTTCCCGCTTTTTATTAGTAAGAGAGTATGGATGTGGTTTTGAATGGATCTGTTTTCCCCAACTCTTGACGATGAGCTGTGCATTCAGTATTATGGGTGTCCACGTGGGGCTGTAGCTCAGCTGGGAGAGCATTTGACTGGCAGTCAAAAGGTCGTGGGTTCGATCCCCATCAGCTCCACCATCTTATTTCCTTCTTTTCCCCTTATTTTTCATGACTTTCCTTGATTTTGTCTTTTAAACTATAATCCCGTAGTTTCAGCTATTTTCAACACAATTTGGCACATGAGTGGCACACGGGGAGGAGTCTATCCTTTCGTCCAGCAAATTATAACTCAAAGGCTGGATCGATATGAGGGGATCAGGTCAGAGTATTAAAAATGAACGGGCTGGACTCATAATTCTTCGTAGGCTATCCTCTTTGTTGTTACGAATCTCTGCATGATAAATACTGGACTGGGAATATGTCCGGGTTCCGGCTTTCACTGTTTCCACGGGCGAATTATCTCTGCAAGGCCATTCACGGTCAAGTCCATTTAACGACTCCTTGCGTCGCCACAGGAGAGATTACAGCAATTTCGAGTAGTCGCTGATAAAGATGGTTTTTCACCTCCAGAACTGCCACCATTTCCTCTTGGCCGTTCGATCCAGATCTCCACCAGGCAAACCCTCCATTACAATTCCTATGATTTTCTTCTTGTAGGTGGCATCCTCGGCGAAGTAGTAATGGAAGGATCCGCGAGGTGTCATGCCACTCTTGCTAAATGTGGCTATGCCCTTCGCAGTGCCACCATCGAAAGAAACAAATAGCCCAAGGACTTCGGGATTCACCTTTCTCCAGATGCAGTCCTCACGAGAAGCAATATTCTCCTTGAAGTCGGGTTGGCCAAGCAGTGAAACGACCTCGGTATAGTTCATGCCTTCCTTGATCTTATGCTGAATGCCATCACGAGTTGTTTTTGATGAAGGTGGCGGTTCGCTGGCACTACTCTTTTCCCACTCAGACGCAATTCGAATGGCGATATCAGCACAACCTTGAGGACCGAGTGACATAATAGATCGCATTTCTCCGCCAGCAATCTGCCGAAGCACTGTTTTGGCCTGACCATTTCCAGCATTGGCGAACTTCTCAAGAGCCAGTGCGAGTACATTCAGTTGGTAGGTTCCGTACGTGCCATGTGGATTCTCGAAGATTTCTTGAACTGCGCGAACCGCCTCATCTCCGAGAGTTACAATCTTGTCACCTGTACCAATAGGATCTGTGGCAGCACCTAAGCTGTCTCCAGAGGTTAGCTTTCGGACCTTATCTCTGATTTCTGTGAATGTCATGTTCTGATTTCCTTTCTATAAGTTTGTTGGTCACTCGTAAGGGAGCCCCTACAGCCGCATGTAGACGAACTTGAAATTATCTTCGCTGATGCGAACTATGTGGTGGAAGATTAAGTCTCCACCGCTTTTCCGAAAGCATCTGGCTATGCTGACGAAGATAGTGAGAGCGCTTATCAATGCCTTCTTCATTTGTCGCTCTTGATGCGATTGTTTGGCTATTTTCTTTGGCTCTGCAAACCTGACATCATTAAAGACGTCGAGTTGTTTATCGAAACCCCACTCACGAGAACCTATTTTCTATACTTAGAGAGGTCAAGTCAAATACTCTTTAGCCATAGGTCCAAGAGCACCTGTTCCTGATGCATATGCAGTTTTGTATGTCATGCGTCTCTCCTAGCATAAGATTATCACAAATAATCTGCAACTTAAGAAATACGCTCATCTGTCCAAATTTTGCTGAAACGGAACAAACAGCACTTATTTGTGTGTTTTTCAAGCTAGAATGGGCAATTCTCATAACACCCATACTCCCCCCAGACAAAGTATCTTATTCATATAACCTGCTCTCAAATACGCACCATAGATCAAAACATATTCAATTTGACAGTCTTCCTTGAAATCCATATCCTATTATCGCTTCTTAAAAGGGGAATACATGGCTAACGAATGCCCGAAATGCAAAACTGAGAACACTCATGATTCTCAATTCTGTAAGAAGTGTGCAAATCCTCTTCCTGAATCTAAGGAGGGTGTTTTCACCAAAACCATTGAGACCCCCACAGAAGAACTCACCACAGGCTCGACCTTTGCCGGACGCTACCAGATCATCGAAGAACTAGGTAAAGGCGGGATGGGCAAAGTCTACAAAGCGGTTGATAAAAAGATCAAAGAAAAGATCGCTCTCAAACTCATAAAGCCCGAGATCTCCTCTGACAAGAAAACGGTCGAAAGATTCTCAAATGAGCTAAAGCTCGCCCGGAAGATCCGTCACCACAACGTGTGCCAGATGTTCGACATCGGCGAAGAGAAAGGGACTCATTTTATCACCATGGAATATATCCACGGAGAGGATCTGCGACGGCTCATCCGGAAAGTCGGGAATCTGAGCCCTGCCCAGGCCATTTCTATCGCCAAACAGGTCTGTGAGGGATTGAGCGAAGCTCACCGTCTGGGGATCGTGCACCGGGACCTGAAGCCCCAGAACATTATGGTGGATGAAGACGGCAACGCAAGGATCATGGATTTCGGGATCGCCCGCTCTATCAGAACAAAAGGGATCACCGGCTCGGGCATCATGATCGGGACACCCGAATACATGAGCCCCGAGCAGATCGAGTCCAAAGATGTCGACCAGCGCTCGGATATATATTCGCTGGGCATCATTCTGTTCGAGATGGTGACAGGCCGCGTGCCATTCGAGGGAGACTCTCCTTTTACGGTCGGCATGAAGCATAAGAGCGAAGAACCGCCCGCTCCTCAGACCTACAATCCACGAATACCAGACGATCTTAGCACCGTGATCCTCAGGTGCCTGGAGAAAGATAAAGAGAAACGGTATCAGAGCGCGGGAGAGGTGCGGTCAGCGCTGGAGAGCATTGAAAAAGAGATTCCTACCACCGAACGGGAAGTCCCTAAGAGAAAACCCTTAACCTCAAAGGAGATCACAGTCTCTTTTAACATCAAAAAAGTTTTTATCCCGAGCCTTGTTGTTCTGGGGCTGGTGCTTGCGGCTGTGGTCGTCTGGCGTGTCCTTTTATACAAAAAAAGGCCGATCTTTCCCCAGCAGAAGCAGAGCATAGCGATCATCAGCTTTGAGAACCAGACCGGAGATGTCCAGTTCGATCATCTCAGCAAGATCATTCCCAACCTTCTCATCACCAGCCTTGAACAGTCCGGATACTTTGATGTCATGTCCTGGGAGCGGATGCGCGACATCCTTAGACAGCTTGGCAGAAAAGATGTGGAATTTGTTGACAGAGACCTGGGATTTGAATTGTGCCGTCAGGAAGGCATTAACACCATTGTACTGGGCAGTTACGGCAAAGCCGGCGACATGTTTGCCACGGATGTCAAGGTTCTCGATGTAGAGACCAAAAATCTCCTAAAAAGCGCAAGCGCCAACGGCGAGGGAGAAGGAAGCATCATAAGAACCCAGATTGATGAATTGAGCAAAGAAATATCGCAAGGAACCGGTCTCTCAGAACGATTGGTGGATAAAAATTCTGTGAATATTGCAGATTCCACGACCAATTCTATCGAGGCCTATGATTATTTTTTGAAGGGAAGGCGTGCTGACGAAAAGTTCTATTACATAGAAGCTTTAGAGTATTTTGAAAAAGCCGTGGAGATCGATCCGAATTTTGTAGGCGCTTACTTGTGGATCAACTTTCAACATAGAAGTTTGGGAGACAATGAATCTGCGGATAAAGCCCTGAAGAGAGCCTGGATTTTATCAGAAAACACAAATAAAAAAGAAAGACTTTATATCGAAATCGCTTATGCCTTTTGGATAGAAGGCGACTCTGAGCAAGGAATCGAGCTTCTAGAAAAAATGACCAAAGAATTCCCAAAAGAAAAAGGGGCCCATTTCTGGCTATCGATAAACTATGGAGCACGAAATCTGTTTGATCAATCCATCGAAGAAATGGAAAAGGTCTTAGCCCTGGATCCTGAATATGCAAATGCATTAAACATGATGGCTTATACATACATGGATTTGGAAGAGTATGACAAAGCTCTGGAATACTTTAATAGATATGAAGCCGTCCTCCCAGATGATCCTAATCCAAAAGACTCAATCGCCGAGCTATTTCTTCATATGGGGAGGCTGGATGAAGCCTTATCTAAATATGAAAAAGTGCTGGAGATCAAACCAGACTTCTACTCGCGCGAGTCAATGGCATATATCTATGCTTTGAAAGAACAGTACTCTGAAGCGGTAAAATGGATAAAAGAACACATTTCTATGGTCCCCTCTCCTGTCATGAAAGCAGAAGGATATTTGTGGAAGGGATATTACCATCATGTGATGGGAATCTGGGACCAGTCTCTTGATGATATTCAACAGGCTAAGGTGTTGGCAGAAGCAGGTGGGAATGAACGCCGAAAGGCCCGGGCAGATTGGCTTCTGGGATGGATCTATTATGATAGAGAGGAATATGATCTCAGCCGTGAACACATCAAACAATGGTTTGAGGCCTATGTGAAGAGCCGTCCATTAATGGAAACCGATTATTCCATTGAACACAATTTCCTACTAGGTTTGATCGATTTACAGGAAGGCATGATCGATGAAGCAAAAATGAGACTGGATGAGATCAAAACGGCCCTTCCTGAGAGTGAATATTCGGATGAGATGGGTGAATTCATCACCAACTTTTTAGGAGCAGAAATTTTCCTGGTTGAGGGAGCTTTGGATAAAACCTTGTCATTATGTCAAAAACAAACAATTCCAAGCTTGCCAACTTGGTCAAATCCCATTGACATTATTGCCAATAATATCCCATTCATGCGAGATACGCTCGCCAGGGTGTACGTGAAGAAAGGAGAAATGGATAAGGCTATCAATGCTTATGAAGTTTTGATCACTTTCAAGTCGGAGAGCAGGGAACGCCGGCTAGTCCATCCGAAGCTCCATTACAGATTAGCAAAGCTCTATGAACAGAAAGGATGGGAAGGCAAGGCCATCGAGCATTACGAGAAATTCCTCGACCTCTGGAAGGACGCCGATCCAGGGCTTCCTGAAGTAGAGGATGCGAAGGCGAGGCTGGCTGGCTTGTAACAATAACAGCTATTTTCCTCCCAAAAACCACACATATTTGCACTCTGAGCGTTTGCCAATACATAACCCTTTACCTATCTCCGTTCGTGCGAAAACAACACTTATTTGTGTGTTTTTCGAGGTGGGACACATAACTGGCAGTCAAAAGGTCGTGGGTTCGATCCCCATCAGCTCCACCATTCTTTCTTCAAATCGTGAGCCAATTCTTTCAGAAGTATCAACATAATCCTGATGATGGGTGAGAGCCATTTTGGATTTGTCTGGGTTTATTGATCCATACTAAATACATGCGGATGTTATCTAAAAAATCAATTCTCAAACAAAATTTGAGATGAAATAATAAAACGGATAGATTAAGTTCTCAGAAACGTACACCAAACAGGATATAGTGACCCCAAACAGCATCCTGATAAAGGATGCTTTTGATCTGATATTCCAGGATCAGCGAAATTGTCTTCAGTTCATATTCGATACCAGAGAGAAACTGGAAGGCAAAATTGACATTGAATTCGGTGACATTTCCTCCAACAAGAGATAAAGATTCAAATGATGCGACTGTCCCTGCTCCTGCACCTCCAAACACCTTCAGATGACGGAAGAACTCTATCCCTCCCTTGACATTTCCAAAGACCATAAGAGGAATTTGCGTGAAATTCAACTCTGGAAAACTCCGGATAGCAGGCTGGAGTTCGAAACCGACAGAAAAATTGGAGGAGAGAGAAAAGTCATAACCGAATGCAGGCAGCCAGGCATGGCTGAAACTCACGGGACCTGGTGCAAACAAAGCGCCGAACTTTATGAAAAATCCTGAAAAAAGACTTTCTTTTTTGACATTTGGAGTATGGAATCTTTGGAACCGGGCCTGGGGAGCGGGTGGTTGTGCAGGTTTTACTGTAGGTTCCTGAGAAGCTTGGATCTCCTCGATGCAGGAGTAATGGATGTAACCTGAAGTTGCAGTTATTCCGATGTCTTTGGGGAGGTTGACGAGATACCAGTCGCCGATCTTGCTAATGGATTCCAGGATTGTTCCTTTTTGTACCATTGTGATGATTTCACTGTTCAGATTTGCGCCCGTTCGGACATTGGCAGTGTTGACAGTTATCTTGACAAGAGACGGAGTGCCTTCAAGGGCCAAAGGAAAAAGGAGCAAAATGAGTAATGATAAGATAATGATCGTTTTCATATTTTTATCCCTTGTTCAAAATTGAATACTTGAAGAGGATTGCTATTTGCAGTCATCAGGAACTCCTGGATCGGAAGTGTCGATCCAAAACTTGAGATCTGATGTTTCATCCATTTTCGCTGTAGTAGAAAGAACTCCATGGGGTTTACCGTTTTTATCGATAATAATTCCCTTGATGTTGTAAGTTCCGAAGTATACCGAAAGTGTACCCTGTTTATTAGGTGGGATGGTCATGCTTCTGCTTTCTTGAGGATTTTTTGTATTGATACAGAGAAATTGGCAATTACAGCTCGTGTTATTTTGTAAAATGATTGCTGACTGACCTGAACCAAAACGAAAAACTTCATTAAAACAGCCCTCACCTTGTCTTTCACCATGGCCTAAGAAAAACACACTCACGACAAGGATGGCTAACATCAAACGAATCTCAGGACCCGATAATCTTCTCCTCATTTATTTTCCTCCTTGTGTATGATTTTTTATTTTTTTTATGTGTTATGTCAAGAATTCAAAAGATGTATAGTTATAAAAATGTCTTTTAAACAGTGAAAATCATGAGATAGGACGAAAATTCTGTTTCGCCAAGAGTTTTTAAAGGAGTATTATTTAAATTGTCGAGCTTATCTTAGAAACAGAATTTTCTCTGGCGAATCTGGGTTGATTCCTGGAAAGAGACATGTGTTTCTGAATTTACAAAAAGATCATAAATAACATTATTGTTTTAAAACGAAAAAGAAATGCCGATACGGGCAGTGATATTGTCCGTATGGGTTTCGCTGAGATAGTAGATGATCTCGTCTTCTGTGATCTCGATCGATCCCTCGGTCAGATACTCGGCAAAGCCGCCCTTGATATACTGAAATCCGGCATCGATAGCCAGGGCGAATGCTCTGTTTTGCGCGTATGACCGCCTGAAAACATCGATCATGACTCCTCCCCCGGCACCATAACAAAAAGCCGTATCGTTCCAGTGGTTCGAGCTGATATCGCTGTCGCTATCGTGATCATTGATACGGACTCTTGTGTCTGTTGTCAGGTGTTGAACTCCGACCAATCCATCGACATAAGGCCTCAAGGATCCCTTTTGAGATTGAAATCTCAAGAAAAAGAGACCGTTTATAAGGGAATTGGTTGTAGTTACTTTGACCAGAACATCCGGCACAAAAATGCTGAGCGGTTCCCAGCGTGAATCGACTCCATACACAAAGAAAGCTCCAGACACGCCAATGGAAAGAGGTGAGTGGGGGAGGCGGTAGGAGAAGTTCATGTCGCCGCCCCAGCCCATCCCTTCGATCTGATCTCGAAACTCACCTTGAGGAAAAAAGGGAGAAAAATGGAGTCCGGTCTGAAATTGATCGTCGGCCCAACCATTAAAACCCAGAAGCCCAGTCAACAGGGCTCCGAGCAGTAAGAATCGCAGTGCTTTCATGTCTTCCTCACATCTTTTATCAATTTCTATTCATGTTTTTCAATGCAAAAAACATACCAAGAAAAGTCCTGGCAAGAACGAGGAAATTGAAAGATTCAGTGTCCTATCAAGAGGACATTTCCTTAAAGATTTGAGTAGAATCAAGTTTTGGGGCAAAAGGTCCTTTGAAACCCAGAGAGAAAACGGTTAGTAATCGACCACGTTCCAGTAATTCCCTGTCCCGCCGATGTTCTCGATGATGTTCAGGGATAAAGCGTGGGAATTCATGTTCATGTCGTTCATCATCTGGAACATGGACTGTCTTGCCTGGTAATCCCTCATCGCGTCCGCTGTGCCGCTGGATGTGAGTAAGGATGAGGACAAGTTCATTACGATGCGGATCATTCTCTTCTCTCCAAAATCAATATTCCAGGACAATGTCATCGGTTGTGTTGAATTCTCTATCCCCTCCGGCTGATACGAGCTTGAAACTCATGTCTGATATCCGGTCATAATCAATAGGGTTTCCCCAGGCGTCATTCACCTCGGTAAAAAGCGCCCTGGCCGAGATCATCTGCTGCAGATCTTCCGGGATTTTCCCGTAGGAAGACAGATATGAAATGATCTCCCTCTGGAGGGTTAGCATGTTGATCCGCGTGGTTTTTGCTTTGACGGTCGAGAATGACTCGACCTGTTTTTGGATTGTTTCACCGGGTTTTGACTGGATCATCCAAAGAAGGATTGCAATTGCTCCAGCCAGGATCAAGACCGCAAGGATTCCTTTCATCTTCATGATGTTTTTCCTGGTTGCGAATGGATACACATTAACCGTATGACTTCTCTTTATTCAGTCAAGCGGTTTTTTTCAGTGTATCTGAAATATAAACCTATTACGGTTATTTCTTTTTCAACTCATCGAGTTTACCAGGGATGGACAGGATAGCTCGGATGATGTCTATCGCCAGGTAATAGAGCACGAAAAGGATAAAGCTTACAAATGGCAGCAGAGTAGCCACAAGAATGATCATCGCCGATGAAGGGGCATGTTCCCAAGCGGACGTGACCCGAAACGAATTTCCGAAGACTCCAATAAAATCGATGAAGAGCAGAACGATCCCTACCAGGATCCCGACTCCAAAAAAAATGGGGACCAGACGCAGCAATCCCTTGAGGAAGAAGACGATGATTCCCAAAGCCTCCTGTCCTGCTGTAGATGTTTTGACGATCTCCATGTTTATGGTCTTGGGATTAAAAGCGATGATGACAAAGAATTCGAACATGATGAACAGGCCGATCCCCACAAAGAGCTGGCGAACTCCTGCACCCCGGATCGTCCACAGTATGGCTGCGATCAAGATGATCACACCGGCGATCATGGTGAGGAATCCAAGACAATCGAGGAATGCTTTGGAGGCCAATGAACTCGGATTATTCTTTATCAAGGTGTCTCCGGCTTTGGAAAATCTGTGTGCGGTGTACTGAACGACAAACACGATGACGATCCATGCAAGTCCATACAAGAACGCGAAAAAGGAATTCAAGCGGATAGCAACGATCAAAGAAAAGAGAAAACCCAGAAAAGCGGCGAAGATCAGGCCGTAATGGCCGATCTTAGACAGCCACTCGATGGAAAAATCCAGGACCTTGTCGGTCATAATTTTTTTCTTGGTGTCGATAAATTTTTTCAGAAGATTCACACCGAAAAGATGATCGAATCCTACTTTTTTCTTTTTTGAAGTCTTTTGATTAGCCAATGTTCCCTCCTTTATGTGGCTCATGATAGTGAAAAGAATTTGATTTATCAAGAAGAATCCTAAACGTATAATGTAAGGGAGGGGGATTCTTCTCATTTTGGTTTTGCCTGCGGATTGGTGTAATATTATCTGTGGGATTTCCTGGAAAAAAAGAGAACAGAAGACATGGTGAAAACAGACCGCCCACACTCCCCGGTATATGGATTGATGAAATCTGCTTTGGATGCCCATACGCTCGGGTTGAGTCATATTGCCCAGCTCCTGCAGGAATGTGGATGCCGCGTGGTTGTAGGGAATTCTGAGATCTCAGAGGCCGTGGATAAGATATCAGAACGCTGTTTTTTCGAAAAGATCAAGAGTTGGCTGATAATACAAGGTATTTCTCATCTCGGATTCAGCTACCGGCTCGATCCGGGCCAGGCAGTGGAGATCTTTGGCCGGCTTATCGCTTATGTGGACGCCGACACCCAGCTTTCTCCTTTGAAGCATGGCCTCATCCGCTCCATTTATTTTGCGGGACTCCCTGAATCCTGCCGGCTCGTTGAGAAACATTTCGGAGAAAGGGTAAAGACCTTTCGAGGGGACGAATCTGTACTCGAGTCGCTGAAAGGATTGGGGATTCCGGATGGCCTCATCCCGAGTGCGATCGTTGAGGATTCCGTCTATGACGACATCCGCCTCTCGTTCGGTAAACGTCTTATCGAGGAAGAAAGACAATTCCACATCAACCCCCATCCCCGGCTCGATTATAAGCATTATGGAACATCAAAAGACCATCTCATGAAACGGCTTGATTCTTCTAGACAGGCGGGACAGCTTCCTTTGATGCGTGTTCATGCTGGTCCCTACCTCAAAGACCGGGAAGAGGCACTGGTGCTGTTCTCTGAATGGCTGCGGAAGCTCTCGGGAGCTGGTTATCTGGACATCGTTTCCATTGGCTCTTCCCAGTTGAGCCAGGAACGTTTCGGAGAAGAATGGAACGACCTTCCGAACGGGGGAGGTGTCCCGATCAACAATCCCTTCGAGCTCAGAACAATACAGGAAGACGCCTCTCCTATGCTCGTCCGCACCTATTCAGCGACCAATAACATCCCTCATGTAGCCAGGATTCTTGAAGAGAATCTGAATATGGCCTGGCATGCTCTTTCCCTGTGGTGGTTCAACAAGCTGGATGGGCGAGGCCCTTTAAGTCTCCAGGAAGGATTGAGACAGCATTTAGAGACAATGCAGTTTATTGCTGCCACAGGAAAACCATACGAACCCAACACTCCGCATCATTTTGCTTTTAGAGGCGGCGATGATGTGGCCTATATTGTTTCTGGCTATCTGGCCGCAAAGACGGCCAAACACTTCGGCATCTCGTCGCTCATCCTCCAGAATATGATGAACACACCCAGACCAACGTGGGGCGTTAGAGATTTAGCCAAGTCGCGTGCGTTTTTGAAGCTGGTGAGGGGTTTAGAGGACAAGGCTTTCCAGGTGATCCACCAGCCCAGAGCTGGCTTGGACTATTTTTCTCCTGATGAGAATAAAGCCAAGTCCCAGCTGGCAGCTGTAACCGCTTTAATGGCGGATGTGGAGCCTGATAAAGAGGACACTCCGGAGATCATCCATGTTGTAAGCTATTCGGAAGCTTTGTTCCTGGCAACTCCGGAAGTCATCAACGAAAGCATTCAGATCACAAGAGCCGTGCTGGAAGAATATCCGGCTTACCGGAAAAAGAATGACATCCACGATATTATCCTGAACAAGGACCTTAAGACTGAGACCGAGGATCTTTACCAAGATGCTTCTCAGATGATCAAGGATATCGAAAGGACCACCCCAGATCTTTACTCGAGCGAGGGTTTGTTTTCTATCTTCAGAAGGGGATACCTTCCTGTTCCTTACCTGTGGGAAGAAAGGGAGCGATTCCTTCAAGCGATCGATTGGGAGACAAAGATCATTCACGGCGGCGTCTATGTCGTAGATGCGGCCGGCAAAAAAATACCCATGCAGAAGCGGCTTGAAAAAATAAAAAGAAACACCGATTTTTATCTTTAAATAATCCGCTCTTCGTCTATCACTTTTGGTTTTTCAGGTAACGTAGAGATTTCGGTTCTTTTTCTAGATGAAAGGTGATGAGGGACTGGAGTGTTCTGCGGATTTTTTCAATTGTCTGGGACGAAAAATCATCTGTTTTATTGTTAGGTGGAGGATTTTTCTTAACCCATTTCAGGAAAGAGATGATCTCCGGGTCGATCTCCTCCTTTTTCTGGTATGAACACCGGTTGCAGTGAACACCATCCTTTTTTGGGGAAAGCCAAGCTTTCTCAGTTATGAATATCCGGCATTTTTTACACTTTTCAAAATGAGGGAGAATGCCGCTGACATGGAGCAGCCAAGATTCGAAATATGCGCTCAATAGTTCAATATCTCCTCCTTTTTTAAGGGAGGCAAGCGTGGAAAAAAGAAGGCGGAAGAGGACATCCTCTTTTGCCCTGAGAGGAAAGAACTCTTGGATGAGTTCTGAGAAATAGCTCAGAGTGAAGGAGGTTTTTATATCCTTTTGAAGTTCGAAGACCGAATCTAGGAGATCACAGTGATTGAGTGTCACCAGTTCTTTTCTTTCTTTTTCGTAGTAGACAACGTGTATATGAGACATTGGCTCCAGGCAACTGCCGAACCGGTTTCCGAATTTCCTGGCGCCTTTTGCTACCCCTTTCAACAGCCCTTTTTCTTTGGAAAAGAAGGTGATAATCTTGTCCTGTTCTCCGATATTGAACGAATTCAGGACAAAAGCTTCTGCTTTTTTGATGGGCATGTCGGTCTAGGCAAGATTTTTCAAGAAAAAAGTCCCCAGCCCGAACAAAGAGAGAATCCCGATGGAGTCCGTGCACATGGTCAACAGGTTTACAGATCCCAAAGCCGGATCGAGTTTGATCAACTTCAAAAACAAGGGGATCAGAGTCCCCAGCAAGGCGGCAACGAACAGATTGATGATGATAGCCAGGCCCAAGATGAGACCCATATATGGATTCTGGAGGAGAGCATACGAAACCGCAGCCAGGATCACTCCGATAATAAGCCCGTTTCCTATCCCGACCAGGAGTTCTTTTCCCAGAGCTTTTTTGGCCGTCATCCAATCAGCTTGTCCAAGTGCGATCTCACGAACGATGATAGCAATGGTCTGATTGCCTGCAATACCTCCCAGTGCCATCACCAGCGGCATGAATATGGCAAGGGTGACGAATTTTTCGATGGTTTCCGTAAAATGATTGACAACAAACGGAGCGAGGGAGGCTGTCAATAAGCTGAAGATCAGAAAAGGAAGTCTTTTTTTCAAGGATGTAAATGCGCTGTCCTGCACTCGGTCAGAGGTGTCTAGGGAGACCATCTTGTACATATCTTCTGTGGCCTCTTTGTCGATAACATCAATGACGTCGTCTACTGTTACCACTCCGACCAGTACATTTTCTGTGTCAAGGACAGGTATAGCGACAAGGTTGTAAGCTGCTACACTCCTGGCCACCTCTTCTTGGTCGTTGTCGGTGTGGACAAAAAGAACGTCCGAGGTCATGATCTCTTTGAGTTTGGTGTTAGGCCTGCTGAAAAGAACCCGTCTCAATGAAACGACGCCCACAAGATGGAAATCATCATCCACGACATAGAGGTAAAAGGATGATTCCACGTCTCCTTCAAGCTGCATGGCGGTGATGGCATCTGAAACGTTCGTATTCTGATTCAATGCATAGAAATCTTGAGACATGATGCGGCCCGCGGTTTCTTCCTCATAATGGAGAAGTTCTTTGACTTCTTCTGAGGGCTCCTCCTCCATTTCAGAGAGAATAGCATCTTGAAGCTCGGCAGGCAGCAGTTGGAGGACTGGGGGGATATCATCCGAAGGAATGATCTGGAATAGCTCTGTGATCTGGTGGAGAGACAGCTGCTGGATAATCAGGGCTGCATCTTCAGGATCGAGTTCACTTACCACTTCTGCCGATTTCTCTTTATCCTTTTCATAAATAACATTGAAGAGGGTAAGCTTTTCCCGGATTATAAAATGATCCATGATGGATGATATATCTGCTGCATGGAAGTTTTTAACAAGATTCCAGAGACGTGGGAGAGAACCCATATTGATGAATTTTCGTGCAGAGCTGACGACAATTCTCAGCGATTTTACTTTCATTGGTCGATTCGTTTCAGGAATGTTTCTAAACTAAGATAAATGAAATCCGATGCAAATTCAATGATATTTGTCTGTTATTGGCAAAATAAATTGTCAGATGGAAGCCTGTTGAGTGGATCGGATACATGCAGGTTCAAATGGAATAAACGAGAGATAGGGATTTGAAATTAAGGAGGGATCCATGGATGTATTCTAACCTGTGATCGAGATTCCCAGATTTTTTATGATACCTTGAAGATTTTTTTCTTCCATTTCAAGTTCTTTTGCGGCTTGGGCGATATTCCAATTGCACCGGAGAAGTGTTTTGTGGATGAATTCTTTTTCGAACTGCTGCCGAGCTTGAATCAGCGTTTGTTCGGGATTGACTCCGCTGGTGAACTGAGATTCGATCGGTTCCACGAGAAGGGCAAGATGGGACTCTTTAATGATGTCATCTTTGATCATGATGACAAAACGCTCCAAGACGTTTCTCAGCTCACTGACATTTCCTGGCCATGAATAGTTGGTGAAAGCCTTTGATGCGGCTTTGTCCATTCGTTTTTCTTTCTTGTTATCCGCATCAGCAAAATGTTTGAGATAGTGCTTGATCAATGGAGGGATATCTTCTCTTCTCTTTCGTAGAGGCGGGATATGAAGAGGAACGATATTGAGTTTATAGAAAAGATCTTCTCGGAATTGTCCGGTTTGGATCAGTTTTTTAAGATCTTTGTCAGTAGCTGCGATGAACTGGATGTCGATAGAGATCGGTTCATCTGCTCCGACAGGAGTGAATCTGCTTTCATTCAGGATCTGTTCGAGCATAACTTGGGATTCCAAACTCAGTTCGCTGACCTCGTCCAGGAAGAGAATGCCTCCATCAGCGGAAAGAAGTTTCCCCTTTTTTTCTTTTTGCGTCTCTGAGAATGCGTCTTCGATATATCCAAGGAGTTCAGTTTTGAACATATCGTGAGGGATAGCGCCGCAATTGATCTGGACAAAATGCCTGGTTTTCCGGGAGCTTTGCTGGTGGATCAATCGGGCAACATGTTCCTTGCCAGTTCCATTTTCTCCAGAGATGAGAACGCGTCCTCCTGATTCTGCTGCCGTGATGAGCGCCTCTTTTATTTTATTGGTCGCTTTGCTTTTGCCGACAAGATGGTATCTGGATTTCATTCTTTCTCTGAGTTGAATGTTTTCTTCCTCAAGATAGCTTTGTTTCAGAGCATTTTTCACAGTCAAAACGACTTTCTCTAATGTAAGTGGTTTTTCTAGGAAATCGAAAGCTCCAAGTTTGGTGGCTCTTACAGCGGATTCTACGGAACCGTGTCCTGAGATCATGACAACTTGGATCTTCTCGTTCTTGGATTTGATTTTTTTCAGGACTTCTATTCCATTCATCTCAGGAAGCCAGATATCGAGAAGCACCAGGTCAAAGTTTTCATATCGCAGAAGATCGAACCCGTTTTCCCCTGTTTCTGTTGTTTTTACTGAATATCCCTCATCCTCGAGTATTCCTTTTAGAGAGGATCGGATCCCGGATTCATCATCTATGACTAAAATCTTTTCAGAGTTCATGCAGGTACCTGAATGATGAATTTTGCTCCACTCGGCTCGATGTTCTCTACTTCGATCGTACCATTATGTTCTGTGACGACCTGATTCACAATAGCTAAACCCAATCCTGTTCCTTTCTTCTTTGTTGAGAAATGAGGGAGGAAGAGTTTCTCTTTATCTGCTTTGGTGATTCCCGGGCCTGAGTCTGATATCTCGAAAACAACTCGGTTGCTTGGTTTTTGAAAGGAAGTTTTTATCTGGATCTTGCCTTTTTTGTCCATTGCGTCAATGGCATTATCAATGAGATTGATGAAAACACGCTTCATCTGTTCTGGATCCACCTGGATGGTCTTAGGAACGTCTGAGGAAAGCTGGGTATCGAATTCGATCTTAGTGAATATTCCTTTGAAGAGGGAAAGAGTCTGCTTGATGATGTCATGAAGATCCGTCGGTTCACGCGAGATATTGGGAAGCCTTGCAAAATTTGAGAATTCATCGACCAAAGATTTGATGGCTCTTGCTTCTTGGACGATGGTTTGCGCTCCTTCTTCTATGACTTCGTTGTTATTTTTGTTGCTTTTTTTTAGGTTCTTGATGATGCGTTCAGCTGAAAGTTGAATGGGAGTGAGTGGATTTTTGATCTCATGCGCGACGCGTTGAGCGACTTCCTTCCAAGCTGCCATTTTCTGAGCTTGTATCAATTGAGTGAGATCATCAAAAACGAGAATCATCCCTGAAAAATTCTTTTGGTTCTGTTTAAGAGGAGTTAATGTCATGGTCAGGGTCTTACTGTGATCCCCGATTTCAATATTCACTTCTTTATTGATGAGTTGATATTTATGCTTCAATCCGTTTTGGACATGCTTTGCGATGAGTTTGTAATGGGGACTGTCGAAGACATCTTTGTAGTTTTTGCCAATAAGACTGTCTTCGTCTAAAGCCAGCATATCTTTTGCCGAAGGATTGATGGTAGTGATGGCTCCTTTGGCATCGAGAGTGATCACTCCAGCGGTCACATTGTTGATAATGGCTTCAATGTATTGTTTCCGTGCCTCCAGCTCGGAAGTTTTTTGTGCAATATTATCCTGGCCTTCTTTTAGATCCTTGATCATCTGGTTGAATGATCCGATAAGGATGCCCACTTCATCCGATGCATGGTCTTCAACCCTGACAGAGAGATTGCCTTTGGAGACCTCTTTTGTGGCATGGGCCAGTTTTTCTATGGGACCGGTGATGCTTTTGGCGAGATGAATACCGATCCAGCTGGCCGCGAATACGATCAGAAGGGTTATGAAAATGAGGGTAATGAAATAAAAAGTCTTCACTGGATTTTTCTGAATTTTAAGCTGGCGGTATCTCTGGACATAAGTCGTAATGTTATTGATCTTCTGGGCGTAGCTTTGTGGCAAGAATTTCCCGGCAACGACAAGAAGATTTCCCTTTTCTGGGATCCTTATCGAAATGCCTCTCCGGATCATTTCTCCGCTTCCCATTGGTTCAATGGTGCTGAAGATCTCTCCCAAATGAGCCCGCATGATTCTGTTGGATTTTAAGTCTTGGTAATATTGAAGGGGAAGGTTTGGATTAAGGTATGAAAACAGCTCTTCTCCTTCCAGGTAGATACCGATCTCATCGAGCCTGTATTCCTTTAATTTATTTCTGACCAGATCCATCAATGGGGATTTTCTTTCCAGGTTAATGAGATTCTGTTTCTCAATGGCTTTACTCAATTGTTCTGCATAATGCAGGGTGATGATTTCGGTGTTATAGTAGAAACCGTCTGCCAGACTTTTGGTGTCCTCAAGGATATTGTCGATCGGAGTCTGGAACCAATTTTCGATATTCCTGGAAATAAGATCGCTGGAAAAAACAAAAAGAAGAAGAGTAGGAATAAAGGATAGAGCCATGAAGAAAAGCACCAGTCTTGTTTTGAAATGAGCTCCAAGGACTTTGTTTTTTCTCTCGGAATAAAGTCTGACGATATTTCGCCCCAGAGCGAAAAGCAGGACCAGAAAAAGGAGAAAGACAATGATTTGGAGAGAGAGAAGCAGAATTTTTGTGACCGATGTCGGAGAGAACTGCTGTGCTTCACGAAGAAAAATTTCCACCGCAAAAAAAAGAAGGATCAGGAATATGATAATGGCCCCTATGATTCTTGATCCTTTTCTCTTTGTTTTTTTCATGTGTCATTCTCGAGGAGCATTTTCCTCGGATACAGGTTCTTCTATGAACTGTTCCATGTTCTGGAGGGTGATCCGGATATCTCGAGCTACATCCCCCAGTCTTCCGAACGGTTTCCCCTTTCTACCATTGAGAAAAAATGTGAATCCTCCTGCATTTCCAGAATAAAATATCAATTCTTCTTGGGCGGTCGTTTCGAAAACCTCGCCAGGATATTTGAGTCCGTCCAGCGCTAATTTCCCATCTGCAAAGATTTGGATCCAAGTTTCCTCATTGAAAGTGATAAGCAGATCGAGCTGTGTCGGTGTCGGGGCAGGAGTCATTTCAGGTTCCACATTTTGCGGGGGAGGGACAACGATCTCTTGTTGCAGAACTGGAGGTAGGGTTTCTTGAATTTTTGTGATCGGCGGTTCTTTTTTAAGCATGAGGAAGTAAATACTCGTGAGAATTGCTAAGATGATCACAACGAGGAAAACAAAAAGAATTCTTTTCACTTTTTTTGGCACATCCGGTTTGGAGGTTTCAATTTTTTCCTCTTCTTCGGCTTGCTCTTTCATTTTTTCCATTTGATAGTACTGATTGAGATATGGTTCGGATTCCAGACCCAAATATTCTGTGTGTGCTCTTATGATCCCTTTTATAAAAAATTTACTGGGGAGTATTTCTAGATGATCTTCTTCAAGCGCTCGGAAAAAACGAAGATTGATCTTTGTGGTGTCGGCGATCTCATTGAGGGAAATTCCTCTTAGTTCCCTTTCTTTTTTGAGTTCTTGTCCAAGTGAAGCCATCGGTTTGAATTTTAAGACAAAAGACGATACCAGTCAATAAAATCGGAATCCATGAGGAGGGGAGTTGAGGGAATTCCTGACGGGAAGTTATTTTACACCAGCATCATATCCGGTCCGGATTCAGGAAAATCCGGGAGACTTCCAAATGTGCCAGGCGGAGAGGTTCTGGGATCCTGGTTCTCGAACAGCTGAGAATGATCTTTTTAGAATGTGCAATGTCGATCCGATGCCCCGGTGAGATAAACACGGGCTTTATGTTTTCACGGGTTCGTATGCATACACCTACGGAGACGCCATCATCATTGCTGAAAGTAGTGAATGACCCTTTTTCCCCTTTCGGCGCCGAATGGGAAAAAAGGGGATTTTTTGCACATCCTATGGTGCTGATATCCAATAGGACTCCGAAATAGGCGGCAAGGCCCATTTTCCGGGGATGCGCGATTCCGTTTCCATCAAGAAGAGTGATATCGGGAGGGTGTGTGAGCTTTCGGAAGGCCTTTAAACATGCAGGAGCTTTGCGGAAATGGAGGTAACCGGGAATATAAGGGATGACATCTGGCTGGATGTCTGTGGTGACCTCCACCACCTGAAAAGAAGGCGTCTTGCAGACAACAACTACAGCTCCGACTCTTTTGGCAGCAGGATCGTAACTGCAGTCGATTCCTGCAATGGATTGGATCCTACTTTGGTCCCATTCCAACCGAATTTTCTTGGCAAGACGGTCTTGTATTTGATTTGCTCTTTTTAGATCGATAGCGTCCGAAGAACAGGGTTAATTCATGACGCGGGACATCAGCGTGCTCGGGTCTTTAAGAATCGCTCGAGCGAGGTGATGCTTCCGATGGAGCCGATAACCGCGCCTCCAGTGAGAACGGTCAAACATTGTGTGAGTGTGAGATATCGAAAATTGATGAGCTCGTTCAATACTCCGAGCGAGGATCCAAGGTAGATGGGAAAAAGCTTGACCAGGATAAACAAGAGAATGAGCGACAACATCCCTGCCAGGATACCGAGAATGGTTCCTTCAAAAACAAATGGGATGCGGATGAATGTGTTTGTTGCTCCTATAAACTTCAAAATTTCTATCTCCTCTTTTCTGGCCATTACATTGAGTCTTATGACATTTGAGATAATCAGAAAGGAGGCGAGCACCAAAATTCCCCCTAAAAAAAGTCCAACAGCTCTGACCAGACGGCTGAGAGATTCCATCCGATTGACCCAATCCTTATTGAACTGGACATCTTCGATCCCTTCAACAGATTTCAGGTTTTCCAGAAAGGACTGAATGTCATCTGATGAGAGAGAGATGTCTTTCAGAGTTACTTCGAAAGAAGAAGGAAAAGGATTTGTATCAAGATTTTCAACAATCTGCCGCAAGTTGGGAAATCTTTTCTTAAAGATGTCAAAAGCCTGTGTTTCATCGATGAAACGGATGCTGGCGACAAGGTTCGATTCTCTGATCTTTTCTTCGATCCGATCCATTCTTTCTCCGGACAGGTCTTTTTCCAAGAAAGCCACGATCAGAAGATCTTGTGAGATCTGTCTGGCGGTAAACTTAAGATTGTTCGATAGGGAAAGGAAAACCCCGATGATTAAAAATGAGAGGCAGATGATCGTGATAGAAAAAAGATTGCGAATTCTAAATTGCCACAGGTTGCTCAGTGTGGATTGAATGAAGTATTTGAATTTTTCTTTGATTACAGTATCTCCTTTCTCAGGAGTTTTCCTTTGTAAAGAAACAGGATCTTGTGACCGAAATATCGTATGAGTTCACGGTCATGCGTACATATGATGACTGTGGCTCCTTGTTCTTTTATCTCTCGGAAGAGTTTCATGATGTCGAAGGCGAGTTTTAGGTCGAGATTACCCGTTGGCTCGTCTGCAAGGATGATCTTTGGATTATTGACGATAGCTCTGGCAATAGCGACCCGCTGCTGTTCCCCATAAGAGAGAAAGGAAGGGAATTCCCAGATCTTTTTGTGAAGTCCGACCATACGAAGAGCATGAAAGACTCTCTTGCGGACCTCTTTACGGGGAATGCCCTGGACTCTTAGAGCAATAGCGACATTATCAAAAACACGTTTGTGGAAAATGAGACGAAAGTCCTGGAAAATGATCCCCATTGATCTTCTAAGCCTGAATATCTTGTGGTTGGGGATTCGGAGGATATTTTTTTGGTCAACGAGGAGCTGTCCTTCAGTAGGAAAGATTTCTCTGTAGATGATCTTGAGAAGTGTTGTTTTACCTGAACCGCTCGGACCGGTAACGAAAACAAAGTCTCCTCTATCGATATTAAAGTTGATGTCGGAAAGAGCCCATTGACCTCCCTGATATTTTTTCCAAATATGGTAGAACTCGATCATAACGTTTTGCTTTTTATGTTTTCGGTTTTTCTGGTATTTCTCAGAAGCATCTGCTGTCCAACCATTCCCCTGACGCTGTTCATTATGATATTTTTTCCTTATTGTTTCAATAGGGGAAATCCTCAAGAGCGTCTTTATCTCTTGCTCAACAGGAAGGAGAGTGCGGATGGGAGTCCATAGGGGGAAAGTGCCTTCAGAGGAAAAGAAACATCAGCCATCCAAATAACAGCGATCCGCATACCATGATAAGAAAAAGTGTGATCCCGTATTTCAGCTGATATTTGAATCCATCCCTGCGGATCATAGACAGGACGACACAGACGAATAGGGAGTACAGGATCATAGAAAGCAAATGACTCTGCATTATTTTTTCTTTCCCAGAGAGATATCGAAGGCATCCAGGGTTATGAGATAGTTTAAAAGACCTGCGCCTGCGATGTATGCGGTCCCGAACTCAAAAGTTGAGGCATGTAGATTGCCAATACCGAACACGGTCAGTTTTGATAAAAGCACAAGAAATCCATATCCGAGATCCGACAGGAAGGCAAGGATGGTCAATGGATTTTCGGTCTGGAGAACGTATATTTTTCCACCCATGAGCAGTCCCAATCCAGCCATGGAGCTGATACAAAAGAAAAAAATGAGGCCTTTGGTGTACTTTTTTTGTATGACATGGCCTAGTCCGGGTAAGAACCACCCGGCAATAGCTGTTGCAATCGCCTTTATTATCATAAGATTGAGAATGATAAAGAAAAAAATGGATGAAAGCAAGGATACTTCTTTTCAAGGGTGGTGGGCTGGAACCGGTAAAATTTATTATTCCTTATTTAGGGAGTGTGGGTTGGGGAATGGTGGGAGGCTGGCATCTGGGACAGAAATAACTGCTCCTTCCATTCATTTTTAGTCTTTGAATGCGTTCATGACATAGGTTGCAGGGCCATGTTTATCTTTGATAGATTTGCGTGATAGTTTCTACTTCAGGCAGTTCAGGCACAGGGATAAAACATCTTTTTGCTTTCTGTTTTAAAAGCATCGGGCTGAAATTGCAAGAAACATTGCATGAATAAAGGGCTTTCTTTATAATATCCACTTGGTATTAAATCAAGAAAATGAAGATGGATTTACTGAGGCCGATTCGCGAAAGGGAATAAAAAAATATAAGACATTTTTATTAAAGGAGCGAACATGGATTTTGCAAGTTACAAGGAAGTTTTAAAATTTGCGATCGAAAAGGAAGAAGAAGCGATAAAGGCTTATGGGGATATGATCGAGAAAGCTCATATTCCCGGAATGAAAGAGCTGCTTGAAGATCTAAGGAAGGAAGAGATTAACCATAAAAAATTACTGGAAGATTCTTCTCATAAAGAGATCCATGACCATGAAATCCATGACGTAGAGGACATGAAGATCTCAGATTATCTGGTCGATGAGAACCTGAATCCGGATATCTCTTTTCAAGATCTTCTTATCTATGCGGCCAAGAAAGAGCAAAAAGCCGTATCACTTTACACGCATCTTCATCAGAAAGTAAAGAATCCTGAGATGAAACAACTGCTGGAGTTTCTGATCGAACAGGAAAAAATCCATAAACTGAGGCTTGAAACAGAATATGAGAAACATGTCCTTCAGGATGACTGAGGGATAGAGAATCATAATCGTTTTTAATTTAGCCAAGGAGGATGATGATGGAAAAATGGGAATGTCAGGCTTGCGGGTATATCTATGATCCGGAAAAAGGAGACCCGGATAACGGTGTTCAGCCAGGAACTGCCTTTGAAGACCTGCCTGATGATTGGGTGTGCCCTCAATGCGGAGTAGGCAAGGAATTCTTCCAGAAAAAAACTGACTGAAGTAAGACCTAAAAACATGCGAGTGATTGTCGTCGGCAATGGAATTGCAGGTGTTATGTGCTCGAAATTCCTGCGCGATCGCGGTCTTCAAGCCGACATCGATATCTTTACAGATGAGAAATATGATTATTATCCAAGACCGAATCTCATTGAGTTTTTAGCAGGACGGATACCGGAAAACAGACTTTTTGCATTTAAAGAGGAATGGTACCTTGAGAAGAATTTAAATGTTCACCTCGAGACACCTGTTCACAGCATCGTGTCAGAAGAAGGAAAATTGGTCACAGGCGGAGAAAAAGAAGAGAAATATGACATTCTTGTTCTTGCCAATGGATCCAGACCTTTTATCCCTCCCATCCAGGGAACAGATAAAAAAAGAGTGCTCTCTCTCAGGACTTTGGATGATTGCTATGAGATCATGGACTGTCTGGAAACCCATCCCAATGTCACCGTTCTAGGAGGAGGTCTTTTAGGGCTGGAGATAGCTCGCGCTCTTATTACCAGAGGAGTGAGTGTTCAAGTTTTTGAATTTTCCCCCCGTCTACTGCCGCGCCAGCTTGATGAAAAAGGAGCTTCCTTGCTAAAAAAGCAGATTGAAAACATGGGGATCTCCATCAATCTTGGGATGACCTGCGAAGAAATTCTGGGTTCCGGAGAGGTCAGTGGACTCCGTTTCAAAGATGGAAGAACGTTCACGACCGAAGTCGTTATTGTCGCTGCCGGTGTCAAACCTGATGTCCAGCTTGCCGCACAAGCAGGTCTAAGAACAGAACGCGGCGTCATGGTTGATGAGCAACTCCAAACATCTGATCCAAAGATCTATGCGTTGGGAGACAATGTCGAATTCGATGGGAAGACCTACGGAATCATTCCCGCCGCCTTTGAGCAGGCCAAGGCAGTTGCTGCCGCTGTTGCTGGAGAAAAAATCGAATATACAGGCACGATTCCCTCGAACTCTCTTAAAGTGGCCGGTTTAGATGTCACATCAATCGGAGTGGCCAATCCTGAAGACAACGAATCCATTGAGCTTCGCACCTTCGATGAAAAGACAGGTGTTTATAAAAAAATTGTCGTCCGTGAGAATATTTTGATCGGAGCGATCGTTATGGGCACAAAAAAAAGAGTGCCTGATTTCAGCAGATTGATCTTGGAGAAAACGGACATCGGCCGTTGGAAAGAGCGATTGCTCGAAGATGATTTTGACCTATCTGGCCTATGAGAAACAGGAATTATCTGATCTTCTTATTGCTTTTAGTGTCCGCTGGACCGGCTCTTTCTCAAACCGGGGGGTACTTTTCTCTTGATTACAACCGGGGGCAAGAGGAGAGTGCTGTTCCGGAGGGGATGTTCCTCGGTCTTGAAGCGGGGATTATTTTTAACGGGTCTCTATCCGAACGTTTCGAGTATGTTTCAGAATTCAGCATACAAGCTGATTCTCCTTTGCGTGTGGAGCAAGCAGTGATCGGATACAGATTAGCTGAGGCTCTTATCATAAAAGCGGGTCTCTTCCCGGTCCCGTTCGGTGAATACAATGAGATGAACCGTCCGTTTCTTACGCAACTGATCAATCCTCCCCTCCATTCAGCCGGCCTCCTTCCTTACAGATGGCGAGATATGGGTTTGCTTGTTGAAGGAGAGACTCGCGGGTTTTATTATGCCGCCTATATCGGGAACGGATTGGGAGAAGCAGAGAACTTGAACCAGAGTTTCGGCTTTGTCGATAACAACAAAGACAAATCCAGAGGAGGCAAGGTCAAGTTATCCTTGGGATCCGGTTTGGATGTCGCCTACTCAACCTACTGGGGAAAATATGATGATCAAAACACTCGCCAGATGAGGATGAGCGCGCTGAATGCTGTCTGGAAAGCTGATTTTATTTATGTGCTCTATGAACGGATTTGGGCGTCGCTTGAAAATCCCATGGATATCCAAGACGGTGAAGGGAAAGGGGATCTTGTCCTTGTTGCGGTCTCTCTGGATTCTTTTCAGCCCTTTGCTTCATATCAGAAGATGACATACCAGGATGAGTTCCATGGCTATGGTTTTAATGGAGAAAACATCCCGGGGCTCGGGATCTCTGAAGACAAGACACGCTGGACCGCTGGAGTCGTTTATCATCCTGCCCATGGAGTTCGGCTCAAGATAGAATATGATTGGAATTTAGAGGAAGGTCTGGAATTGAATGATAACATCCTGTGCTTTCAGGTTGCGGTGGTATTTTAGGGTTGTGAATGGACTGATCATCTGATACAATTCCCACTCAAAAAAGAAACATTTCTTAGAACCTAGAATCACGATTCACAAAAAAAAGACTATGGCGAATATTGTTGTCCTCGGTGCTCAATGGGGAGATGAAGGCAAAGGAAAGATCATCGATCTTCTGACTCCTTCCTTTGATATCGTGGCACGATATCAAGGCGGGCATAACGCTGGCCATACGGTCTATGTCAGAGGAGAAAAGATCATTCTTCATCTGCTGCCATCAGGGATTCTCCATGACGGAAAACTCTGCTTGATCGGCAATGGAGTCGTAATCCAACCAAAGTCTCTTCTTGAGGAGATGTCAAAAATAGAAGCCTTCGGGATCAAGATCGGTGATCGATTGGCGATCAGCAAGAATGCACATCTTATCCTTCCCTATCATAATCTCGTTGAATCTTTGAGCGAAGAGATGAAAGGGGAGAGCAAGATCGGCACAACCCTTCGGGGTATCGGCCCTGCCTATCAAGACAAAGCGGCCCGGATCGGAATCCGCATGGGTGATCTTTTAAATCTGTCCCTTCTAAAAGAAAAAATCAAGCTGAATTCGATTGAGAAGAATATTATGCTGAAACACTACCAAAAAAAGCAGCTGGATGCGGAAGAAATCTACCAGGAATACAAAGAATATGCTGGGAGTCTTGCCGATTATATCCAAGATGTGACCCATATCCTCAACAAGTCCCTCCGCGAGGGGTGTTCCGTTCTATTTGAAGGAGCACAGGGTTCTTTGCTTGATATTGACCATGGCACTTATCCATTTGTCACATCTTCCAATTCAACAGCCGGCGGGATCTGTACCGGCCTCGGGATCGGGCCCAAAGCCATACACTATGTTTTGGGTGTTTCCAAAGCCTATGCCACCCGCGTAGGGGGAGGCCCATTTCCGACAGAGATATCCGGAAAGGTGGGAAAGCATATACTCGAGAAGGGAAAAGAATTCGGGTCCACTACAGGACGCCCCCGGCGCTGCGGCTGGTTCGATGCGGTCGCTGCCTCTTATTCATGCTGGATAAATGGCATTGATCATATCGTTTTGACTAAAGCGGATATTCTCGATGGATTGGATGACATTCAAGTATGTGTTGGATATAAATACAAAAACAGCCTGCTGTCCAGTTTTCCGACAGAGCCCTGGATCTTGGAAAATGTCGTTCCTCAATATGAAATTCTCAAAGGATGGAAAGAGCCGGTTGAAGCTAAGAGGGAGTACGGGGACCTGCCTGAGGAGTTCAAAGACTATATCAAAAAGATTGAAGACTTAGTTGAAGCGAGGGTGGTGGTTATCTCGACGGGTGTCGAAAGGAAAGACACGATCCTGAGAGACGATGCCCTTGCGGGTATGTTCGATATGGAAAAAGTCCGGGCAGAATTGGATTAGAGCTTTTAACCAGAATAAGGGCGGAATCCATTGAAATCAGTTTTTGAACTCGAAAAGATAATACTTGATAAATCCTATAGAAATGATATATTATAAATAGGATTTAATATGGTCATACTTAATAGATTGTGCCATCGGTGTGAGATCATAGCGAAATGATTTTTTTTAGATGTTTTTATTATTATATAATAATTTGAATACATTCAAAATGAGGAGAGAATGATATGAATGAAAAAGTGGAAAAAACCCTTGATAAGATTCGTCCATCGCTCATGGCTGATGGCGGCAATGTGGAACTTGTTGATGTTAAAGACGGTATTGTAAGCGTCCGGTTGACAGGAGCATGTGGGGGCTGCCCAATGTCCCAGATGACACTGAAAATGGGAATAGAGCGGTTATTAAAAAAGGAGATCCCTGAGGTCAAAGAAGTCGTCTCTGTTTGATTGGACAGGAAGAAGCACTCTGAAGAAAGGATCGGACCCGATTTAAAATTAAATGAGAAAAGTTTATCTTGACCACATCGCAGCTGCACCTCTCCATCCTGAGGTTTCAAGCGCGATGATGCCCTTTTTAACAGATAAGTACGGCAATGTGCAGAGTATTCATCTCTTTGGACAGCACCTCCAGACGGCTGTAGAAGAAGCCCGATGTCAGACAGCGGGCCTAATAAATGCAAAATCTGAGGAGGTCTATTTCACGTCAAGTGGTTCGGAGGCAAATAATTTTGCGGTAAAAGGATTGGCACTGGCCCACCAAAAGAAAGGCCGGCACATCGTTCTTTCTGCCATCGAACATCAATCTGTTCTATATTCGGCAAAATCTCTTGAGAAACTCGGTTTTTCTGTGACCCATGTTCCCGTCGATAAACAAGGGGTGATAGATCCATCGGATGTAAAAAAGGCGATCAAGACGGAAACCATCCTTGTTTCCACTCTCCTTGCTAGCAGTGAGATCGGGACGGTTGAACCCCTAAAAGAAATCGCTGCCGTGTGCCATGATCAGGATGTACTTGTTCATTCCGATGCTGTGGCAGCTGCAGGGAATATTCCTGTGGATATCCGATCTCTCGATGTGGATGCTCTCAGTTTATCTGCGAATCAATTCTACGGCCCTCAAGGTAATGCCGCTTTATTCCTAAAAAAAGGAGTCAGGATTCTACCATTTATTGACGGCGGGATCCAGGAAAGCGGAAGACGGGCTGGAACAGAAAATGTTGCTGGGATCGTTGGTATGGGAAAAGCGGCCGAATTAGCGCGGATGAATATGGCTGCCCGGAATTCAAAAATCCTGCCTTTGAGAGACAAACTGATCGCAGTACTGCCCAATGCTGTGGAGCGGATGATCGTGACTGGAGATATCAAACACAGGCTTCCCCATCATGTCAGCTTCTGTGTTGAGTTTATAGAAGGGGAGGCAATGCTTCTGTCCTTAAGCATGAAAGGGATCGCTGCCTCCAGCGGATCTGCCTGCACCTCTAAAGCTCTTAAAGCTTCCCATGTTCTCCTTGCCATCGGGCTCGATCATGCTTTGGCACAAGGATCCCTTGTATTCAGTTTGATTGAAGACAACAAAGAAAAGGATATCGATTACCTTCTCGATGTCTTTCCACCGATTATTGAAAGGTTAAGGTCGATGTCCCCTCTCTATGCCAAATATCAAGAGGAGAAGTGAAAATGATATACAGCGAGAAGGTCATGGAACATTTTGAAAATCCAAGAAATGTCGGTGTCATCGAGAATCCCGATGGAATCGGGGAGATCGGAAATCCTGTCTGCGGTGATATGATGACCTTCTATATCAAGGTCAATGAAAACCGGATTGATGATGTGAAATTCAAAACTTTCGGCTGTGGAGCCGCGATCGCCGTCTCCAGCATAGTCAGTGAAATGGCCATCGGAAAAACCATTGAGGATGCTTTAAAAATCTCCAATAAGGATGTTGCTAAAGAATTGGGCGGGCTCCCAAAAAATAAAATGCATTGCTCAAATCTGGGAGCGGATGCACTGCACAAAGCCATTCAGAATTATCTTGATAAAGAGAAAACGCCTGAAAAAGCAGCGGCAGAACCATCTGCCAAGAAAAAGGACGAAATTTCCTGTCCTTTTTGTGAAGGACCAATGGAGGGACTTGAATCCTTCTGTAAACAGTGCCATACGGAATTGAAAGAGTGCCCTGAATGCGGAGATCCCGTAACAACAAAAAATGAAACATGTCCTCATTGCAAGGCTCCACTGAAGAATAAGTAATCTTCAATCAGCCGGTATGATCTGATCTCAACCTTACATGTAGGAGAATAAAGATGGATGCAGACGATGTTCTTGATTGTTACGGACTTCTTTGTCCCATGCCGATCGTTGAGACAGCAAAAAAAATAAAAGGACTGGAAGAGGGAGATGTCCTTGAGATTGTATCCACAGATGCGGGCATCAAGGAAGATATGCCTGCCTGGTGCCGCCAGACCGGACACCAATTCCTCGGCCTCAAACAGGAAGATGATGTCTTAAAAGTCTATGTAAAAAAAATGAAAGCGTGAACATCATGATCACAGATGTGAGTTCAACCGTCCCGGGAGGAAGTGAAAGTGGATAAGGTGGAGATCGGACGGGAGATCGGTATTTTAAAAAAAGAAAAGAATGCGATCATATTGGCCCATAATTATCAGGTCGGTGAAGTTCAAGAGATTGCTGATTTTGTCGGGGATTCACTTGAGCTGAGTCGAAAAGCAGCGGATATCCAGGCAGAGGTTATCGTCTTCTGCGGGGTGCATTTCATGGCAGAGACAGCCGCCATGCTTTCTCCTGATAAGATAGTGCTTATCCCTGAGATAAAAGCGGGATGTCCGATGGCGGACATGATCACATCCGAAGAAATGATCAAGTGGAAATCCAAACACCCGGGTTCTCCGGTTGTCTGTTATGTCAACACATCCGCAGAAGTGAAAGCAGAATGCGATGTGTGCTGCACCTCCTCTAACGCTCTGCAGATCGTTGAATCGGTCCAGGGGCAGAAGATCCTTTTTGCTCCTGATAAAAACCTCGCGGCCTATATTGCACGCCAATCCACCAAAACAATCATTCCATGGGACGGATACTGCTATGTCCACAACAACATATTAATAAAGCATGTCAAAGAGAAAAAAGCACAGTTTCCCGGGGCAGAGGTCTGGGTTCATCCGGAATCCCGTCCCGAGGTTATCGATCTGGCTGATAAGGTGCTTTCCACAGGACATATGGTGAAAGAAGCCCGTCAAACAAACAAAACGGATATCATCGTCGGCACCGAAGCTGGAATGGTCTATAGGCTCGGAAAAGAAAATCCCAATATTCGGTTCCACCCCATTAAAGACGATGCGTTTTGCCAGAATATGAAAAAGATAACACTCGATAAAGTCCTGGCATCTCTTAGGGAAATGAAATACAGAGTCACGGTCCCCCAGGAAATCGCGCGCTTGGCGCGTGGATCCATCGAAAAAATGGTGAATCTGTAAGCAGGCGATGATCGAATGAGATGATTCATGCATGTGGTAGAAGACAGGATAAAAGAGATCATCCGCATCCTGCGAACGGAATACCCGGAGAGCCGGACCGCACTGTATTATAAAACTCCACTCCAGATACTTGTGGCCACGATCCTATCAGCACAATGCACGGATGCAAAGGTCAATGAGATAACCCCTTCTCTTTTCGAGATGTATCCTTCGGTGGAAGATTTTTCCAAAGCCGATAAAAACGAATTAGAGGAGATGATCCGGCCGACAGGATTTTTCCGCAACAAAGCCAAAAGCATACTTCTGGCCTCCCAGAAGATCATGAAAGATTTCAACGGAAAAGTTCCAGATACCATGAATGACCTCATCATGCTGCCTGGAGTTGCCCGAAAAACGGCTAACATCGTTCTTTCCAGCGCCTTTGACAAAGCTGAGGGGATCGCTGTGGATACCCATGTCAAAAGATTAGCCGGAAGAATGGGATTAAGCCCGGAGAAGAACCCGGATAAGATAGAAAGAGACCTCATGGCATTAGTCCCAAAGGAAGATTGGTTGGATTTTAATTATCTTTTTGTCAACCACGGCCGCGCCATTTGCCAGGCCAAGAAACCCCGTTGCACTCCATGCTCGCTGAGGGATCTCTGTCCTTCTGCTGAAGTATGATCCGGTCATTCGATCCATGCGGATTGGAGAACATCGTCGCCATTTGAACTTTGAACCTTCCTGTTGTACCATCACTTCAGATTTTATCTGAGAGCACCATGAATCCTCGGAGTTGAACATGAAGACCACAATCCACCATATCGGGATCTATACTGACAATCCAAAAAGACTGATAGAGTTTTATGAACACAAACTCGGATTTACTCATTCTGCCACCAAATCAGTTGGCGAAGAATTGATGGGGGATGTATTCGGGATATCAGTTCCCTGTACGATCGATAAAATGAAATTTGAGAATGTTTTTATCGAAGTGTTTTCCTCGTCGAGCTCCAATTTTCCCGCTCAGGATCGCAAGGGAGTGAGGGTAGATCATTGGGGGATGAATGTCAAAGACAAGGACTCTTATGTCCGGCAAATAGAAGAAAAGGGTGTCCCTGTGATTAAGTTCGAAGGGCAGGGGAAATGGATCTTTTTTATCAGGGATCCTGATGGAAATCTGATCGAGATTTATGAAGACAAGAGCCTTGCATGATCAAAAAAGCCATGCTCTTCCAGACCCTTCAAGAAAAGAAGGTCTCTTGTTCTTTGTGCCAACACAGGTGCACGATCTCTCCCTCAAAGTTCGGGATCTGCGGTGTCAGGCAGAACAGGGAAGGAGATCTTTTCACCCATGCTTATGGAGAGGTCATAGCCGCCCATATCGATCCCATCGAAAAAAAACCGCTCTATCATTTCATGCCGGGCACGACCTCCTTTTCCATAGCCACAGTCGGTTGTAATTTCCAATGCCCATTCTGCCAGAACTGGCAGATTTCGCAGGCGTCCAAATCCCGGGAAAAGTCTATTTCCGGCGAACCCATGTCTCCTGAATTGGTAGTGAGAGAAGCAAAAAGAAATGGATGCCGGAGTATCTCTTATACCTACACCGAACCAACCGTTTTTTTTGAATATGCGTTTGATACCTCTATAATTGCCAGGAAGCAGGGCATCGCGAATGTCTTTGTCACCAATGGCTACATGACGGAAGAAGCATTGAGGACTATCCAGCCTTATCTTGATGCCTGCAATGTGGATCTGAAATCGTTTCGTAAAGAGTTTTATCAGGATATATGCCATGCCAGTCTCGAACCTGTTCTTGAATCCATCCAGCGGATGAAGGATCTTGAGATCTGGGTCGAAGTGACCACTCTCGTTGTACCCGGTCAAAATGACTCTCAGGAGGAACTAACGAATATCGCCCGTTTCATAGCCGGCATAGACCCGGATATCCCCTGGCATATCAGCCGTTACCATCCTGATTACAAATATTTAGAAACCCCTGCCACTCCCCTGGAGACTCTTCAGATTGCCAGGGAGACCGGGAAAGAGGCCGGCCTTCGCTATGTTTATCTCGGCAATATCCCGGGAGAATCCGATGTCACTCTTTGTCCGGCATGCGGAACGACGCTGGTCTTGCGTCAAGGATATTCTTCAAAGTCTATGGTCGCGCACGATGATGTGTGTCCCCAATGCGGTGGCCGGATCGCTGGTGTTTTCTCCATATGAGTTATGAAGCCGGATCGTTCTTCCATCTGGTTTGATTCTTGAAGAACCATCCTTATAATAATTTGATGAACACATAGAGGTAGTTGCATCTCATGAAGGGGAAGAAATTTATTTTTCTGGAGCATACGGCTGACGCCAAATTTCAAGCATTTGGCCGGACTCTCGAGGAAGCCTTCGAGAACGCGGCTCTGGCTTTGGTCTCTCTCATGTGGAAGAACGGGAAGATTTCTCCCGAGAAAAAAATCTCTGTCTCAGTCTCAGGGAGGGACCTCAAACAGCTGCTTGTGGATTTTCTTGAGGAAATCCTGTATGTATTGGACACCAAGAATTTTCTTCTCTGCAGGGTGGAAGACATTTTGATAGAAAAAGAGGAGGAGGGTTTTCGACTGAAATCTCATTTCATCGGAGATTCCTATTCAGATGATTATCATATCTTCGGAGAGGTTAAAGCCATAACCTATGATGAAATGGATATCCTTGAGAAAAATGGATTTCAAATCCAGGTTGTGGTGGATATCTAACACCTGGGTTATTCACGGGTCAATATCGCTGTAGCGGCCACGACGCGGCTTGTGAAGGCGTACTGAAGTACGTCGAACAGGCGGCGAGGAAGCCGATGCAGTGAGATTGAGTCACCCGTAGGGGAAAAGATGTCGACATAAGATGAAATGAAGATTATAAAAAATGGTCTCTATCTTGATCTTATCAAAGTCATCCATTATAAGCTTAGATCATTGAGCTCATATAATGGTGTCGACATATATTATGAATAATTCAGGTCAGGAGGCAGGATGCATCTGAACAAAATAAATGATTATACATGGGAGATCCCCAAACAAGATAAAATGAGGGTCTCGACGATCATCTACACGTCGGCCAGTCTTTTGGAAAATATACGTAAGGACAGGACTCTCACTCAAGCGATGAATGTTGCCTCTTTGCAGGGAATCCAAAAAAATGCATATGTTATGCCGGATGGTCACCAGGGATATGGATTTCCGATCGGGGGAGTTGCGGCTTTCGACAAAAAGGAAGGGATCATTTCTCCTGGTGGAGTTGGATATGATATCAATTGCGGCGTCCGATTGTTGAAAACGGATTACTCTGAGCAGGATATCCATGCAAAGAGAAAAGAACTTCTAGCCGGTATCTTCAATGAAGTCCCTGCTGGCATCGGCAAGGCTGGGATCACCCGTCTCAGTAAAAAGGACCTCAAAGATGTTTGTTCCCGGGGTGCTGAATGGGCCGTGGAAAAGCACTATGGGAGCCATGAGGACCTTTTAAAGACGGAAGAGAATGGATGCATGAAGAATGCTGATCCAGCCAGCCTTTCCCCAAGAGCTATAGAACGGGGGATCCCGCAGCTGGGAACTTTGGGCGCGGGGAATCATTTTTTAGAGATCCAGAAGGTTGCCCATGTATACGATAAACACATCGCCCAGGTATTCGGTATCCATTCCATCGGCCAGATACTCGTCATGATACACTGCGGGAGCAGAGGTTTGGGACATCAGGTCGCATCTGATTATATTCGATCGATGACCAACAAATATGGGGTAGATGATCTTCCAGACCGGGAATTGATCTTTGCTCCGATCGAGTCAGAATTGGGGAAAAGATACTTTCGTGCGATGGCATCCGCGGTCAATTTTGCTTTCGCCAACCGGCAGATGATCGCGCACTGGGTAAGAAATGTTTTCCGCAAGATTATGGGCGGTGGGGATAAGATGGACCAGGTGTATGATGTCTGTCATAATGTGGCCAAATTCGAGAAACATGAGATCAAAGGATCACAAAGAGATGTTTGCATTCACCGCAAGGGGGCGACGCGAAGTTTCGGTCCCGGAAGAAAAGAGATCCCTGTGGTATACAGGGATGTTGGCCAGCCGGTCATTATCCCCGGAAGCATGGGAACTTCTTCTTATATTCTGGTCGGGACCCATGAAGCAGAGCGTCTCAGTTTCGGTTCAACGGCCCATGGAGCTGGCCGTATGATGTCTCGTCATGAGGCTCTTCGACGGTTTCGTGGAGAAAAAATCAAAAGAGACTTGGAGGAAAAAGGGATCGAATTGCGATCAACAAGCTGGAAGGGAATAGCTGAAGAAGCATCCCAGGCTTATAAAGACGTGGATGAGGTAGTTCGCGTCTCGCATCAAGCTGGAATAGGTAACCTTGTGGCCAAGGTGGTTCCTGTGGGTGTGATGAAGGGGTAGGACTTGAAGATCATTTTGGCCGGATACAATGTTGACAGCTCAGTTCTGGATGATCTGAAAGCATCTCATCCTGAGCGGCAGGATGTGACACCTGAGACTCTTTCTGCAAGTTATGCCCGTATCTCCAGGGATCCTCGGCCGGTGGATGTGCTTCGGGCTGTGGCCCGTTCAGAAGTGGAAAAGGCTCGGAAGTCCAACAGAACCATTATCTTTGAAATGGGGCATCATTCTGTGGCGGAGCATGCCGTTTTCAATTTTGATATCACCGGGGTCAGCCGTCTGGCCGTCGAGGAGATTGAGAAATTCCGCTTGAGCTCATTCACCGAGAAATCGCAGCGGTATATCACGCTCAAGGGAGATTATGTTCTCCCAGATGAGATCAAAAAAGCGGGAATGTCAGAGATATTTAAGGGAATGATCGATCGACAGAATGCTCTATATCATGTTCTATATGAAAGACTCAGGCCTTATTTTTTCGAACAGAACAAGGAAATGGCGGCCGATCCCAAAAAGCACCACATCCTGGATGGATGGGCAAAAGAGGATGCGCGTTATGTGGTCAGTCTCGCCACACAAGGACAGCTGGGAATGACCATCAATGCACGCGGGCTGGAACATCTCATCCGACGTTTTGCTTCAAAAAAACTGGCCGAGCTCCATGAGTTCAACAAAAAAATCTATCAGCTGGCCATCAGTGTGGCGCCGTCGATCCTGCTGTTCACAGACGCCAATGATTTTGACGCCTTGACCTATGACGATCTGAAGGAAGAGACGTCCGTTCACCTCGGAGACGGAAGTGTGCAGGAAATGGACTTTGTCCGTCTCGTTGATTGGACTCCTGATGCTGATTTGAAGCTCATTTCCGCTTTGCTTCATACTTCTTCCCGCTCTTCCTACAAAGCGTGTTTTGAACGGGCCAGAAAAATGAGTTCTGAACAAAAGATGGTATTTATGAAAAAAGCTTTTCACCGAATGGAATTCTATGACTCGGTATTACGGGAGTTTGAATATGTCGACTTTTGTTTTGACCTGGTGATATCCGCTTCCTGTTTTGCGCAGCTCAAAAGGCACAGAATGGCCACTATGACCGCTCAATCTTACGATCCCCGCATGGGTGTGACCTTGCCGCCTTCGGTTGTTTCGATCGATGCGGCAGAGGAGTTTGAAGATGTCATCGCAGAGACCAATGATGTTTACCATACATTATTTGATAAGGTCGGACGAGCTGCCGAGTATATTCTGACGAATGCCCACCGCAAGCGCGTTCTGCTCAAGGTCAATGCGAGGGAATTGTATCATATCGGCCGGCTCCGATTGGATGAAACGGCTCAATGGGATATTCGAATGATCGCTTCTCTAATGAGCGAAAAAGCAAAGAAAGTCATGCCCTTTACCTGCCTGATGACTGGCGGAAAAGATGCCTATCCTGATATCTACAGAATAATTTTCGGAAAAGATCCCAAAGAGTTTCCTCCGCCTTTTTGAACCTGTTAGGATTTAACTGGGGTTGGACACGAGTGCCTTAAGAGGCACGAATGATCTTGTAGAACCGCCTCTTCCCGACTTTCAGTATAATCTCGTCTTTTTCCTTCGCCTCGATCTCGGCTGCAAGATCTTCTACTCTGATTCCATTGATATACACTCCTCCCTGGCGGATCATTCTCTTTGCCTCCCCGCGGGATGGGAATATCTGGTGCTGACAGAGAAAATCGAGCAAGAGAATGCTCGGTGCGGAGAGTGGAACTTCCTTTATCTTTGATGGGAGTTCTTTTTCTCGAAAGATACGTTTAAATTCGTCTTTTGCCTCAGCTGCCGCCTTGGTACTCCAAAAATCGGTTACTACGATCTCAGCCAATTTTGATTTCAGGTCTTTGGGATTCGTTTTTTTCTCGCGGGTTTGTTTTTTCCATTCTTCGATCTGAGAAAGCGAGACATCGGTCAGGAGTTCAAAATACCGGAACATCAGGGTATCGGAGATCGACATGATCTTTCCGTAGATCTCGTCAGGGGATTCAGTGATGCCGATATAATTATCGAGAGACTTGCTCATCTTCTCGACTCCGTCTGTTCCCTCCAGGAGAGGCATGGTCAGCACGACCTGGGGTTCCTGTCCATACTCACGCTGAATCTCTCGCCCGACGAGAAGGTTGAATTTTTGGTCTGTTCCCCCCAGTTCCACATCTCCCTCAAGAGCGACAGAGTCATATGCCTGCATGAATGGATACAGGATCTCATGTGTGGAGATGGGGATTCCATTTTTCAACCGGCTTGAGAAATCATCCCTCTCGAGAACTCTGGCAACAGTGTATTTTGCTGTCAGTTTGATGATGTCAAAACTGGTCAATTTTCCCAGCCAGCGGGAATTAAAATCAATGATGGTTTTTTTCGGATCGAGTATTTTAAACACCTGCTTTTTATAGGTTTCTGCATTCTGTTCGATCTGCTCACGAGTCATAGGCGGACGGGTGGAGGAGCGGCCCGAGGGGTCTCCGATGAGACCGGTAAAATCTCCGATCAAAAAGATCACGTCGTGCCCCATATCCTGAAAATGCTTCATCTTGCGTATGAGGACTGTGTGACCGAGATGGATATCCGGGGCGGTAGGATCAAACCCGACTTTGACCTTCAGAGGCTTTTTTGTCTTCAAGGATAGCTGTAATTTTTTCTTGAGCTCGTCTTCTTGGATGATTTCTACGCTTCCTTTTTTCAGGAGCGCGAATTGTTCTTCGACGGATTTCATGGTGTTCGGTCTTCCCTCAGATTTCTTTTCCGTATGCTATCCCATTTTCGGCTTTTTCGCAAATAAATGCTGTTTAAGAGTTCTAATTTTTGGTGTTCATTTTTTTAAGATAATGATTGCAAAACTGAACAATATGACATTGGTTCTGATGGGTAGCACGATGAAGGGGCTCCCCGCTGCCCGAAAGTCCTCTGAGGACAGTGGGGAAGAGCCGTGACAGGACCCATCAGATTGAGAATCAGTGAAAAAAATTGGAAAATAAACCTTTAGTGAACAGAGAAATTATACGCCTTCTATTGATAAATGATCTAATATCACAAATTTAAGGGAATCACTCTAGATATAGAAAATGATACCAAATGTTATTGTGAAAATAGCGCTTTCATCAAGGGGGATCCTTAATAAACACCCTCCGTCCCCTGACTTCGAGCCTTCCTTCGAAATAGAGTTTGACAGCTTCAGGATATATCCTGTGTTCTTCTCTGAGGATCCTCGCGCTCAGCGTCTCTTCTGTGTCATCCTGCAGGACAGGAACGACCGCTTGGGTGATGATGGGGCCCATATCCACTTCTGCGACCACAAAGTGGACGGTTGCACCCGAGAAGCGGACACCCCATTCAATAGCCTTTTTCTGAACATGGAGGCCAGGGAATGAGGGAAGAAGTGCAGGATGGATGTTTATGAGTTTATTTTTGAATGAATTGCAGAATCCGGGTGTGAGGATACGCATGTATCCAGCCAAACAGATCAGGTCGATCTCCCTTATTTTCATTTCTTTGACGACCTGTTGGTCGTATTCTTCACGGGAGTTGAAATCCTTGGGTTCCAGAAATAGAGTTTTAAGGCCTTTGTCTGATGCGATCTTCAAGCCGGGTGCATCTTTTTTATTGCTGAAAACGACATGGATATCGGCATGGATCTCCCTGGAAAGGATCGCAGAATGAATGGCTTGAAAATTGCTTCCTCTTCCCGACAAAAAAATGGCGATCTTTCCTCTTTTTTTTGGGCTGTAAAAGATTTTATCAGTCATCTTTTCCTCTCTTTTATAGGATGCCCAATCATCCTCCTGCCTGACCGAGAAGGAATGAATTAGACCCCATCTTCTCTCTAAAAGCGGATCATAAGTCCAATTTTAAATGAAAATCCGCTGAAGTCGATTTCAGCTTTCCTGACAGATCTGAATGTTTCTCCTGAAGGTTCTTCGACATAAGTCCGGAACGTTTCGAACCAGACATCAAGGGTATTGCTGTATTGTTCCAGATGATAAAGAGTGCCGTTTTCCTCGTCAATGTTCACGCCGCTGATGTCTGTGAATTTGGTCTTTTGAACCAGACCTTCGACAAAAAGATCTATTCCCGGTTCGATTCGGTAAAGAAGGCCCAGGCCGCCCATAAGGATCGGGGCTCGGGAGGTCGATTTGCTGAGCATCAGCCACTGAAATTTTTGGTTTCTCGTGATATTTCTTCTTGCGCTTCGCTCGACGTATTTCAACCAAGCCAATCCTCCTCCTCCCCTAGCGTATGCTTTCAGCTTTTCAGAGATCTTGAAGGATACATAGGCGGAAAATGTCAAGGGCATGACACTGATCTTCATCGGGTGGATATAGCTGTATGTCCCTATGGGCCTCTCCGTCATGAGAGTCGTTTTTTCCTGGGAAACAGCGAGATGGGAGAGGCCGGTCCCCATGCTGAGAGTCAACCATGGCGTGATGGTGAAGGCGAGCTCTCCTCCCAGGTTAACGGTGGTCTTGAAATCCGGGATGTCTCCTTCCAAGAAAGTGATCGAAGGTTTTTGGTCGGCTTCTGTCTTGTAAAACCGGATCCACTCCTGTAGAACGCTGTTGACATTTTCCAAGGGCATGAAGTTCATCCCTCCAGAGAGTTTGAGGGAGATCTCCATACCGATGGAAGGAGCATAAAAACACAGGAGAAAGAGAGTCAAAAAAAGGGATTTTTTTCCGGGCATATGAATGAACCTGATCAATTTTTTTCCCTGTAAGTGTAATGGGATTAAAATAAACTTTCAACTAAATTATGGGGAAATTTCTTTGAGGAGTCCCGGTCGGAGGATCTTTTCTTTCCTGAGATGGCGAGAGAGATGCTAGAGCGAGTGCCCCTTATTATTGTGTCTCAAAGATTCCCTGGATCGCGTTCTTCCAGGCAGAATAAGCATTTTCTACCGGGACATCTATGATCTTCTTGCCGTGCTGGCGGATGATCATCTTTTTCCCACCTGTTTTTCCGATGATTCTGATGGGGATCTCATGATCGGAGGCAATGGTCTGGAGGACTTCCAGATGGGAAGGATCGACGGTGAGGATGAAGCGGGATTGTGTTTCGCCGAAGAGAAGGGCATCTGTGCGAATTTTATCATAGAGATCGACTGAAAAACCTGTCAATGGTTTTTGAAAAAAACAGGATTCTGCCAAAGCAACGGCCATTCCTCCCTCGGAAATGTCTTGGGCAGAAGTGATCAAGCTTTGGGAAATGACCTTTAAACAAAAATCGTGTGTTCTTTTTTCAAATTCCAGATCTATCTGAGGAGGACGTCCTTTTTCCATGTTGAAAAGAAATTTGAGGTACTCGCTCCCCCCCAGTTCTTCTTTGTTTTCTCCGAGGAGAAAGAGAATGTCCCCTTCTTTTTTAAATCCAGGAGAAGGGATTTTAGAAAGATCATCGATGATGCCTACAATTCCTAGCACGGGTGTCGGATGGATGGATTCTCCTTCGGTATCATTGTAAAAACTGACATTTCCTCCTGTTACAGGAATATCAAATGTCTCACATGCAGAAGCGATCCCCTCGATCGTTTCCTTGAATTGCCACATGATCTCTGGCTTTTCAGGATTTCCAAAATTGAGACAGTTGGTGACTCCTACGGGCCGTGCTCCTGCGCAAGCGAGGTTCCTGCACGCCTCGGCGACTGCGATCTTCCCTCCCGTCTTCGGATCAAGAAAAGTATATAAAGAATTCCCATCACAGGTGATGGCCAGGGCGCGGTCTGTCCCTTTCAGTTTGAGTACAGAAGCTCCTGTTCCCGGAAGGAAGACGGTATTTGTCTGAATCATATGATCGTACTGGCGATATACCCATTCCTTATTGGCCAATGAGGGAGAAGTCAGGAGCGTGATGAGATCCTTGGAATATTCCTTCTTGATCGGAGGCAATCCTATATCATAGATACTGGGGATATAGGCTGGCTGTTTGCACGGACGGTCATAGATCGGGCAAGAATGAACAATGGAATCCACAGGAATATCCACCACCATTTTTCCTTCGAAAGTCACTTTAAGTCTATCGCCATCCGTCACTTTCCCGATCATAACGGCGTCCAGATCCCACTTAGCGAAAATCTTTTGGACTTCCTTGACCTTGTCCTTTTCGGCTACGATCAACATCCTTTCCTGTGATTCAGACAGCATGATCTCGTATGGAGTCATGTCTTTTTCGCGCTGCGGGACATGATCGAGATCGATCTCGATCCCTGATCTCGAATTTGAAGCCATTTCTGATGTCGAGCAGGTGAGGCCTGCGGCTCCCATATCCTGGATACCCACGATCAGCTTTTTCCCCATCACTTCAAGACAGGCTTCGAGCAGCAGCTTTTCCTTGAACGGATCCCCAACCTGGACATTGGGTCTCTTTTGCTCAAGGTCCTCTCCGAATTCTGCTGAGGCCATGGTTGCTCCATGAATGCCGTCCCGTCCGGTTTTCGAACCGACATACAATACCGGATTCCCGGTTCCTTCAGCTTTTGCATAAAAGATCTTTTCTTTATCTGCGATCCCCAGGCAGAATACGTTCACGATTGGATTGAGCGAGTAGCACTCATTGAAATAGATCTCTCCTCCGGAGGTCGGAACACCGATCGAGTTGCCATAGCCTGCGATCCCGGAGACGACGCCCTCCATGACAGGCTTGTTTCTGGGATTGGATAGAGGCCCGAATCTGAGCGAGTCAAGGAGAGCGATGGGCCTGGCCCCCATGGTAAAAATATCTCTCAGGATCCCTCCAACTCCTGTTGCCGCTCCTTGATAGGGTTCGATAAAACTTGGGTGATTGTGTGACTCGATCTTGAACACAGCTGCCTTACCCTCGCCGATATCTATGATCCCGGCATTCTCACCAGGTCCTTGGATCACATTTTTGCCTGTAACAGGAAGCTTCATAAGGTGTTTTTTCGAGCTTTTATAGCTGCAGTGTTCAGACCACATCAAGGAAAAAATGCCAAGTTCTGTGATGTTTGGGTCTTTTCCAATGAGTTTAACGATCTCCCGGTATTCTTCTTCTGTGAGATTGTGTTCTTTTAGAAGTTTTTTATCTATCATCGTTTTGAGTGATGCTTCATTATGTATTATGTTGAGTCAGCCATTTGACGATGGATTGAAAGATGATCTTGCCATCGTCGCTTCCAAGGAGGATCTCAGAGGCCCTTTCGGGATGGGGCATCATTCCAAGAACATTTCCTTTTTTATTCATGAGTCCAGCGATATTTTCCATAGAGCCGTTCACATTGGCCTCTTCTGTGATCTGTCCTGTCACATCGCAGTAGCGGAAGACGATCTGGCCGTTTTGTTTTGCCTCCTGGATCACATCTGGAGGGGCGAAATAATTCCCGTCAAAATGGGCGATCGGGATTTTGAGAACCTGCCCTGTATGCCCAAGATTCGAGAAAGGAGTATTGGTATTGGAAAGGGAGAGATAGACATGTTGGCAGAGGAACTTGAGATCCTTGTTCCTCAACATCGCCCCTGGAAGGAGGCCTATTTCAAGAAGGACTTGAAAACCGTTGCAGATCCCGAGAACGATCCCCCCCTTGTCAGCAAATTCAACCACCTCTTTCATGAGTGGGGAGAAACGGGCGATCGCTCCTGAGCGGAGATAATCTCCGTAGGAGAAACCGCCGGGAAGAACGACGCAATCCACATTCTGAAGATCGTGGTCTTTGTGCCAAAGAAATACTGTGTCCTGCTGCAGATCATCTTTGAGCGCGAAATATGTGTCATGATCGCAGTTGGATCCTGGAAAGACGACGATCCCAAACTTCATGTCATGATTCTCTTTAGTGGAAATGATTCTTTCTGTTCATCAATGGGATTATTTGAGAAATTCCCATTCGAACTTCTCGATGATAGGATTGGCCAAGACCTTATGAGATATCTCGGGAATGATCTTCTCTGCCTCTTCTTTTGGGATATCATCGAGTTCGAGCTCGAAGACTTTTCCTTGCCTGACATCTTTGATGTTTCCATATCCAAGGGATAAAAGAGCGTTCTTAACGGTTTGACCCTGAGGATCCAGAACACTGTCTTTAAAGGAAACGAGAACTCTAACTTTCATCTTTCAAGACCCTGTTGAATATGAAATCTATTTTGCTCATATATGGCTCCAGTAAAAAACATTCATCGATCTCGTCTTCTGTCAAGAGAGCTGTCACCTCTTTATCGTTTTTAAGAAGACTGCAGAAATCTCCTCCTTCGTTCCATGCTTTTAGACTGTTCTTTTGGACGAGCTCGTACGCTTTCTCTCTGGAAATATCTTTTTTTGTCAGGGCGGTCAGAACCATCTGAGAGAAGACCAAGCCGCGGGTGCGGTCTATATTGGCGGTCATGCGCTCGGGATAGACGTGCCATTTTTGAAGAATGCTCGAGGTTTCGTGAAGAAGGAAGTCAGTGATGACGAAGGTGTCAGGAACGATAATACGTTCAGCAGAGGAGTGGGAGATATCACGCTCGTGCCAGAGAGGGATATTTTCCAGGGCTGTCTGGAGATTGGAGCGGGCGATTCGAGCCAGGCCAGAGATGCGTTCACACCGGACAGGATTGCGTTTATGCGGCATAGAAGAAGAGCCTTTCTGACCTTTAGAGAAAGTTTCTTCGATTTCAAGGACTTCCGTCTTCTGGAGATGCCGGATTTCCGTAGCGATCTTGTCTAAAGTCGCGCAAACTAGTGCGAGAACAGAGATGACCTCTGCATGCCGGTCGCGCTGGAGGATCTGGGTGGACACACTGGCAGTTTTTAGTCCTAATTTTTGGAGAGCGATGCGCTCGACTTCCGGATCGAGATGGATGAAAGTCCCGACCGATCCCGCGATCCTCCCCACACTGATGTGGTCTAAAGCCAGGTCGATCCTTTTCAAGTGGCGTTTGAATTCCTCGAACCAGACTAGAATTTTTACACCGAAAGTAATTGGCTCAGCATGGACTCCATGGGTTCTTCCGACCATAGGAGTCATCTTGTATTTGACAGCTTGCGATCTGACAGCCTCTTGAATGTCTACGACGTCTTTGCGGACTTTTTCCAAGGCTTCTTTCATGAGAAGCGAAATGGCATTGTCAACCACATCATAAGAAGTGAGTCCGAGATGGAAAAAACGGGAATAGTCTCCGATATGATCGGCGACCGATGTGGTGAAGGCCACAACATCATGTTTGACCACACTCTCTATCTCAAGGATGCGTTTAACAGAAAATTTTGCGTTTTTCCTGATATATTGAAGGGCCTCGTCAGGTATCTCTCCCAGTTCATTCCAGGCTTCGCAGACAGCCAGCTCGACATCCATCCATTTCTGGAATCTGTTATCATCTGTCCAGATTTTTCCCATTTCGGGAAGTGTGTATCTTTCGATCATGGATTGCCCTTTCTCGAATGAGGACAAATCTTATCAACACCTCTGATTGTTGTCAATGAAGAAAAGGAAATGTGGTTCTCTGTTATGGTCTTGAAGGAGATAGAAATAAAAATTGATCGTTCTTATATTGCAGCGGTTCTGTTCACGGCATTTCTACATCTGCCTGCCATCCGGTTCAGCTTTTTCTTTTATAAATCCCTCTCATTGGTTAAGATACAAAACGGGTAGGGGAAAAGACGGAAAACCCAAGAAAATGTGGAATTCGGTTGTCTAATGAAACGGAATAACAATATGGAAGGTCTTTCTGATGAAGCGCTTATCCGGCGTGCAAAGCAAGGGGATGTGGATGTTTTCATGGAGCTGGCAGAGAAGTACAAAACGAGGATCTATCAGACAATTTTTATGATGACGATGAATCATTCCGATGCCGATGATCTTTCTCAAGAGACATTTATGCATGCGTTTAAATATCTCTCGAAATTCAAGCAGAAATCGAGTTTTTATACTTGGTTGTACCGAATCGCAGTCAATCTCACATTGAATTTTCTGAAAAAAAAGAACCGGGAAAAAACAAAAATGCCGTTTCTCCAAGAACAGGCTCTGTCCAAAGAAGATGTGAAATATAGACAGATATCTCCAGAGAAACAATCTCTACGAAAAGAACTCCGGCAGAATTTGGAGGATGCGATCCATTCTCTTCCCGTAACTTACAGGACTGCTTTCATCCTAGTTGTTTTACAGGATATGTCTCATGGGCAGACCGCAAAGATCCTTAAATGTTCTGAGAATACGATCTCGTGGAGGATGCATCAGGCAAGGAAAATGCTCCAGGAAAGATTGTCATCCTATTTTAGAAGAGGGGAAAATGATGTGTCATAAATTTAAAAAATGGGTCTCTGATAAACTGGATGGAGAACTCTCCGAAAAAAAGAGTAAAAAGCTGGAGCGCCACTTAGAAACGTGTCCTGCATGCCGAACGTATTTTTCTCATTTGACGAAAATACAAGCAGGAGTGAAATCGGTTGAAGAGGCAGAACTCTCCCAGGAATATTTAAAGGATTTTTCCATCCGTTTAAAGTCAAATCTTATCTCCTTCCCTGAGCAGGAAAGAAGGAGAATGTTTTTAAGTTCTGCTTTCAGATGGGGATTCGTTACTGCCTGCGCGGTTGCGCTGGTGAGTTTAGCTGTCTTTTTGTTTTATCCCGGCGTCCTGTCCAGGATGGAAACAGATAAATTTGTTTATTCTTTGGATGATGCTCTTCTAGAGCTCCGGTCTGACATCGGCGATGACCAGGAGCTGGAAGAGCTGTTTAACATCATGGTCTTGGCATCTATTCAGAATACTCTCCAAAATTCGGATTGGAACGGACTGCCCGGATTTGATGAAAGACTTTATGAGCAGGGAGATCTTTTTGAGGGGGAACCGAAGAGGGTCGAGCAGGAGAACGGCTATGACCTGGAAATATAGGAGGTTGTAATGATGAAAAAAAATCATTTCTTCGCCGTGCTAAGTGTTATGTTTTTAGTATTATGTTTATTTGGAGCACCTCCCGATTCTGCAGCACAGAAAGAAAATGAAGTCCGGAAGAATGTCCAGACATTGATGATCCTCAGGATGACCCAGGTCCTTGATCTGACAGAAGAGCAGGCGGTAAAAATTTTTCCAAGGATGAATCGTATCGAAAAAGAGAAATCTGCAATCCATCGGGAAATAAGAAGGCAGATTATGGAAATGAGAATCATTCTTGACCGGGAACAACCCGATGAACAGAAGATGATCGAAAAGATCCAAGAGATCAAACGGTTGCGGCAGGAGTTGAGGACGGTCGATGAGGAGTTCGAAACTTTTCTTGATACTACCTTGACTTTAGAGCAAAGAGCCAGGTATGTTGTTTTTTCTCAAGAATTTTTTAAATTCTTGCGAGATCAGCTTGATAAGGCCCGAAATTACCAAGATAGACTCAAAAGAAACAGAGGATTTTCTCCATAAAAAATCTTGACATTCTGTTCAATTTTGGTTAGTATTCTGCAAGTCGTATTTTATTTATTAATCACATTGGTATCGGTTTAAAAAACAAAAGACAGGAAAGAAACAGAGTTATCCTTAGATAACCCCTTTCTTACTATCACTTATTCCCTATAGGTATTGTTTTTTTTAATCGAGGAATCAAGGCTTTACGCCAGCGTAGCTCAGTTGGTAGAGCAGCTGATTTGTAATCAGCGGGTCGGGGGTTCGAATCCTCTCGCTGGCTTTTGAATGAAGTGTGTCCATACGGATGATATGGGCAGGTACCAAAGTGGCCAAATGGGGCGGGCTGTAAACCCGCTGGGGAAACCCTTCGGAGGTTCGAATCCTTCCCTGCCCAGTCGATAAGCGGGAATAGCTCAGTTGGTAGAGCATCGGCCTTCCAAGCCGTTTGTCGCGGGTTCGAGTCCCGTTTCCCGCTTTTATTTGGATCCTGGGCCCACGTAGCTCAGTCGGTAGAGCACGTCCTTGGTAAGGACGGGGTCACCAGTTCAATTCTGGTCGTGGGCTTTTGATAGATAAGGTGTAAGAAAACGAGGAGGTAAGGAATGGCAAAGGCAAAATTTGAAAGGACGAAGCCGCACCTCAACATAGGGACGATCGGGCACGTTGATCACGGCAAGACGACATTGACCTCAGCGATCACGAAGGTATTGAACAAGACTTTAGGGGGTGTTGAGTTCATCGAGTATGACCAGATAGACAATGCTCCTGAGGAGAAGGAAAGAGGGCTGACGATCCAGATCGCGCACATTGAGTATGAGACGGAGAACCGTCATTATGCGCACATTGATTGTCCTGGGCATGCGGACTACATCAAGAACATGGTGACCGGGGCGGCGCAGATGGACGGGGCGATACTGGTGGTAGCGGCCGATGATGGGCCGATGCCGCAGACGCGGGAGCACATTCTGCTGGCCCGTCAGGTGAACGTACCTGCGATCGTGGTATTCATGAACAAGATAGACCTTGTGGATGATCCTGAGATACTGGATTTGGTGGAGTTAGAGGTCAGAGAGTTGTTGACCAAGTACGAGTTTCCCGGGGACAAGATCCCGGTGGTCCGCGGGAGCGCGTTGAAGTCGCTGGAAACCGACGGTGATCCTGCCAATGAGGCGAACGTACCGGTGATGGAGTTGATGAAAGCGGTTGATGAAGCCATCCCGGAGCCGGTTCGGGTGATAGACAAGCCGTTCTTGATGCCCATCGAGGACGTCTTTACGATCAGCGGCCGCGGGACGGTTGTGACAGGTCGAGTAGAGAGAGGAATAGTCAAGAAAGGAGAAGATGTCGAGATCATCGGATTTGGTGAGACGCGAAAGCGAGTGGTGACCGGTGTTGAGATGTTCCGCAAGCTGCTCGATGAAGGGATGGCCGGAGACAATGTGGGAGTGCTGTTGAGAGGGACGGATAAAGAAGAGGTGGAGCGGGGGATGGTGCTGGCCAAACCCGGGTCGATCACCCCGCACAAGAAGTTTTCGGCGAAGATATATGCGTTGGCCAAGGAAGAAGGGGGACGGCACACGCCGTTTTTCACCGGCTACCGGCCGCAGTTCTACTTTTCGACCACGGATGTGACCGGATCTGTGAAGCTGAAGAAGGGAATAGAGATGGTGATGCCGGGTGATAACGTGGATCTGGACATCGAGCTGATCACGAATGTGGCAATGGAAAAAGGTCAGAGATTTGCTATCAGAGAAGGAGGCCGAACGGTCGGCGCAGGATCGGTGACCGAAATCCAGGAATGATCTATCCCCGCAAATCGTTCTTAAAAAGGACAAGTTAGAAATGAGAGAAGTGGTTACCCTAGGTTGTGAAGAATGCAAAAGGCGGAATTACACAACGACTCGAAATAAAAAGATCAACCAGGATAAGATCGAACAAAAAAAATTCTGCAAATTTTGCCGAAAGCATACTCTCCATAAAGAAGTAAAATAATAGAATTTTGACATATAAAAGAGGTGATAACTGAAGCTGCAGGTGAGTAGCTCAATTGGCTAGAGCATCGGTCTCCAAAACCGAAGGTTGCGGGTTCGAGTCCTGCCTCACCTGCCATTATTTGAACAAGATGCGAGACAGTGCTCAAAAAGGAATAAACTTGAAGAGAACGACCTCGTGAAGGACAAAGAGAGAAAAACATCACCAGAATAAGGAAAACATATGGCAAAGAAAACGAGATGGTACAAAAGGATCCTTCCTTTTCTGAAGGAAGTAAAGGCTGAATTAAAAAAGGTCACCTGGCCTTCAAGAAGCGATGTCATCAATACCACGATTGTGGTGCTCATTGCCACTCTCTTTTTTGGATTTTATCTCTTTTTCATGGATGTTATCTTCTCTTGGGTCATAAAAAGGATTGAATCCCTACTTTAAATAGGTCAGAAAAATGACGAAGAATTGGTATGTCGTTCATACGTACTCAGGATTTGAGAAATTCGTGGCCGAGTCTGTTCGGGAGAGAGCCACTGAGTTGGGTATCGAAGAGAGTATCGGGCAGATCATCATTCCTACCGAGGGTGTGGTGGAAATTAAAGGAGGAAAGAAGGTTGTCTCTACCAAGAGGTCTTATCCAGGATACATCTTGATAGAGATGGAGATGACGGATGAGAATTGGCTGGTCATTCGTGACACACCAAAAGTCACAGGTTTTGTCGGCTCCGGGAAAAACCCTTCTCCTCTCAATAAGGATGAGGTCAGTCAGATTGTTGATCATATGGAGACCACGTCTGAGAAACCAAAACCCAAACACTCTTTTGAAAAAGGCGAAGCGGTCCGGATCATCGATGGCCCGTTTTTTAATTTCAACGGGATAGTTGAGGAAGTCAATCAGGAAAGAAACACCTTAAAGGTCCTGGTGACCATTTTCGGCCGCTCGACTCCTGTCGAGCTCGAGTTCTTGCAGGTGGAGAAAATATAGGAGGAACCATGGCCAAAGAAGTGATTGCAAAGATACGGCTGCAGATCGAAGCAGGTCAAGCAAGCCCTGCGCCCCCTGTTGGACCGGCCCTAGGGCAGCATAATGTCAACATCATGGATTTTGTCCGTCAATTTAATGATAAGACAAACAAGATGGAGCCAGGGACTATTATTCCTGTGATCATCACAGTTTTTAAGGATACCAGCTTTACTTTTATCATGAAGTCACCGCCAGCTTCTTATCTATTGAGAAAAGCGGCCGGGATCGCCAAGGGTTCAGGGGAGCCCAATAAAGAAAAGGTAGGAATGGTCACCGAGATGCAGATCGAAGAGATCGCACAAGTGAAGATGACGGACCTCAACGCAAATGATATCGAAGCTGCTAAAAATATTATCAAAGGTACCGCGAAGAACATGGGATTGGAGATCAAAAGTGGCTAAACGAGGAAAAAGTTTTAATAAAGCAAAGGAAAATCTTGACAAGGAACAATATTCCTTAGAGGAAGCCGTCAGCCTGATCAAAAAAATGAGTTATGCCAAATTTGATGAAACTGTCGATCTTGCGATTCGTCTCGGAGTTGATCCGAAACATTCCGATCAAATGGTAAGAGGGACGATTGTCCTGCCCGGGGGAACAGGGAAAACCAAGAAGGTTTGCGTCATCGCTTCAGGAGAAAAGATCAAGGAGGCTGAGGAGGCCGGAGCTGATTTTATCGGAGGCGAGGATATGATCGAGAAGATCACCAAAGGATGGGCCGATTTTGATTCCGTGATTTCAACACCGGATATGATGAAGGAAGTCGGGAAACTCGGGAGAGTGCTCGGGCCGAAAGGGCTCATGCCCAATCCCAAATCCGGCACTGTGACGTTTGAAGTAAAAAAAGCGGTCCAAGAGATCAAATCGGGGCGTGTCGAATTCCGGGTAGACAAGACAGCGATCATCCATTCACCGGTGGGAAAAGTTTCTTTTTCCGAGAAAAAATTAATGGACAACATCCAAACTTTTTTGCAAGCGATCGTTCAGGCAAAACCCGCTTCAGCAAAAGGAAAATATGTCAAGACCATATTCCTTTCTTCGACTATGGGTCCCTCACTGAGGATTTCCGAGGGCATATTGGATAAATAGGAGATTAAAGTGAATGTCAACAGAGAGCGAAAAGAAAACCGGGTAAAAGAATTAAGCTCGGAATTTGATAAAAATACCAGTTTTTTTCTAATCGATTTTAAAGGAATGTCAGTTTCGAGGGCGGTCGAACTGAGAAGGAAGATGAGGGAAAACTCCTATACTATGCGGGTAGTTAAGAACCGATTGGTAAAGAGAGCCTTAAAGGAAGAACACATCGGGGACCTTCTGGGTTTTTTCAAGGGCCCGACTGCTTTGGCCTATGCTTCGGAAAATCCGATTGGATTGGCCAAGCTCATAAAGGATTTCAGTGTCCAGCATAAGATCCTAAATGTTAAAGCCGCTATCGTCGATGGGCAGTTTATTCCTGGAGAAAGGTTCAGTGAGATTGCCAATCTGCCCTCAAGAGATCAGATGATTGCTAAATTCGCGTATTTGTTGGGATATCCCCTAACACAACTTGCCAGATCGATGAAGGCTCCTGTTTCTGGTTTTGGCAGGTTGTTGGATCAATTTAAAGCAAAAAAATAGGGTTGGAGGAAAAAATGCCTAAAGCACAAACAAAAGAAGCAAGTGAACCGACTAAGGAAAAAGCAACACCTAAAGCTAAAAAGGAGAAATCTAAAGTGACGAAAAAAGAATTCTTTGAACATTTGGATGGACTGACTGTTTTAGAGCTCGCTGACTATATCAAAGAGTTTGAAGAGAGATATGGTGTGAGCGCAGCAGCGGCAGCGGTTCCCATGGCAGTTCCAGGTGGTGCGGCTCCTCAGGGAGATGCCCCAGCTGTAGAAGAAAAATCCGAGTTTGATGTTGTCTTGAAATCTGTGGGAGACAAAAAGATCAATGTGATCAAAGTGGTTAGAGAAGTTACAAGCCTTGGTTTAAAAGAAGCAAAAGATCTTGTCGACAATGCTCCCAAATCCGTGAAAGAAGGAATCTCAAAGGAAGAAGCAGATGAGATCAAGGCAAAATTCGAAGAAGTCGGAGCGGGTATCGAGATCCAGTGATAAAAAAAATGAATCACTTGTTTCAGGTGATCAATAAACTCTTTTGAGAGTACAAACATGCATCATGAATTAAAAAATATTTACCGAGAAAGGGTGGACTTCGCCAAGATTGAAAGCACCTATAACATGCCTGATCTTCTCGACATACAGAGAAAATCTTATGCCGAGTTTCTTCAAATGGAATTCCTTCCTGAAGAAAGAAAAGATATTGGATTGCATGCTGCTTTCAAAGATATTTTCCCCATCACTGATTTCAAAGAGACCACTCAATTGGACTTCATCAGTTATTCCATCGGAAATTGGGAATGCAAATGCGGACGGTTACAGGGAGTGGAAAACTCCCGGCGCCGTTGCCAGGGGTGCGAAACCCTTCTTCCTGCAGATGTCGTGCTGACAGAGAGCCAGATATGTCCTTACTGCAATGCTGTGAAAAATATCGATATTCCCCTCTGTGAACACTGTGGGGACAAAGTCGAACTTAAAATGAAATACAGTCCGAATGAATGCCTGCACAAAGGATACACATACTCGGTCCCCTTGAGAATCAAGATTAGGCTGATCAGCTGGGAAAAAGATGTCACCACAAAGTCGAAACGCCTCAAACATATCAAAGAACAAGAGGTGTATTTTGGTGATATCCCGTTGATGACAAATAAAGGAACCTTTATTTTCAACGGAATCGAAAGAGTGGTGGTGAGTCAACTCCAACGATCGCCTGGCGTTTTCTTCCGGCCTTCGAACGGAAAAGGATTTTATGTCGGGAAGGTCATTCCCTATAGAGGGGCATGGGTTGAATTTGAATATGATGCAAAAAATATCTTGTATGTCCGCTTGGACAGAAAGAAAAAATTTCTTATATCTGTTTTTCTGAAAGCTCTTGGATTTGGTTCCAATGAAGATATTCTTCGGTTGTTCTATAAGGTTCATAAAATATTTCCAGAGAAAGGGAAGCTTTTATGGGAGCTCGACGAGAATCTTATCGGGATGACTGTTGCCGAAGCCATTAAAAACAAATCCTCGAATAAAGAGGTCATTCCCGCCAAAAAAAAGATCACCAAAGAGATTTTTGAGAGTCTCAAACAGCTGAAGATCAAAAAAGTTCCTTTGGCCATGAAAGAGTTCGAGGGAGCATATACTGTGGGATCTCTCGGGGAGATCATCAAGGCAAACGAAGAAATAGGCGAAAAACAGCTGGATCAGTTGGCCGGTCAGAATGAATCTTTCGAAGTGTTTTTCCCGCTAAAAGATAAGAATGGTTTGATCATATCGAATACATTGAAGAAAGACTCGACCACAGATACCAATCAGGCTAAAGCCGAGATCTACAGAAAGCTGCGCCCGGGTGAGCCTCATACCATGGAAAGCGCTCATAATTTATTCCAAAACCTCTTTTTTAATCCCCAGAAGTACAATTTTTCCCGTATCGGGCGTTTGAAGATGAACATCAAGCTGGAGCTTGAGACATCTCTCGAAGAAAAAACGTTGTCTCAGGATGATTTTGTCGCGGTTATCAAGTATCTTCTCAAACTGCGTGCAGGAGATGGAGATGTAGATAACATTGATCATCTCGGGAATCGCCGTGTTCGTTCTGTCGGAGAATTGATAGAGAATGCTTTCCGGATCGGGTTGACCCGCATGGAGCGAACAGTCAAGGAAAAGATGACCATCTCCACGGATCTTGTTGCGGCTATGCCGCAAGATCTTATCAACTCAAAACCTGTGATTGCAGCTCTGAAAGAATTTTTCGGAAGTTCCCAGCTCTCACAGTTCATGGACCAGATCAACAGTCTGGCTGAAGTCACTCATAAAAGGAGATTGAGTGCGCTTGGCCCTGGAGGCCTCAGCCGTGAGAGAGCAGGTTTTGAGGTCAGAGATATTCAATCTTCGCATTATGGGAGGATCTGTCCTATCGAGACTCCTGAAGGTCCAAATATCGGACTGATCTCTTCTCTGAGCTGTTATGCCCGTGTGAATGATTTTGGATTTCTCGAGACGCCTTACAGAAAAGTCCAGAAGGGGCAGGTCATGGATTATGTGAAGATCCTCCACCCTGGGAATACGTCATTCAAGATAGGAGATGTTGTTGAGAACTATAAACTCCAAAAGGAGATAGAAACTCTCAAGCAAAATAAGAAAAAGCATCTTCCCCTTTACGAGCCCTATTGTTTTTACCTCACAGCTTGGGAAGAGGAAAAGTTTAATATCGCTCAGGCGAATGCACCCATTGATGACAAAGGCAACTTCATGAACGACCTCGTGAATGCCCGCCAGATGGGCGAATTTCGGATAATTCCCAAGGACAAAATCCACTATATCGATGTTTCTCCAAAGCAGCTGGTGTCTTTGTCTGCGTCTTTGATCCCGTTTCTGGAACATGATGATGCCAATAGGGCTCTTATGGGATCTAACATGCAGCGTCAGGCTGTTCCTCTAATCAGCCCTGAAGCGCCCCTGGTTGGGACGGGTGTCGAGCACCTTGTTGCTAAAGGATCCGGAGATGTCGTAATTTGCAGAAGGACCGGCGTGGTAGAATTTGTCGATGCGGACAGGATTCTGGTCCGGGTTGACAATAGTGAAGGCTCAAAAAACGGAGATGTTGGAACAGATCTTTACCTGTTGACAAAATTTTTGAGGACAAATCAGAATACTTGTCTTACGCAGCGGCCCATTGTTCGAAAAGGGGATAGGGTAGAAGAAGACCAGATCCTGGCAGACAGTTCTTGTACAGACAGAGGGGAGTTGTCGTTGGGACGGAATGTTCTTTGTGCTTTTATGCCCTGGAGAGGATACAATTTTGAAGATGCGATCATCGTCAGCGAAAAACTTATTAAAGAGGATATCTTCACTTCGGTTCATATCGTTGAAGAATCCATTGAAGCCAGGGATACAAAATTGGGTCCAGAAGAGATAACCATAGATATTCCGAATGTCGCTGAAAACGTGCTGCGCAATCTGGATGAAAGCGGGATTGTACGTATCGGTGCGCATGTGAAATCAGGTGACATTCTTGTCGGGAAGGTGGCTCCTAAAGGAGAAACTCAGCTTTCGCCTGAAGAAAAACTCCTGAAAGCCATATTTGGAGAGAAAGCTCTGGATGTTAAAGATGCTTCCCTCTATTGCTCCCCTGGAGTCGAGGGAACGGTGATCAATGTCCGGATCTTTTCCCGAAGAGGTATCGAGAAAAACTCGAGAGCAAAAGATATCGAGCGGGATGAGATCGAGATGATGAGAAGGAACCTTGATGATGAGATCACTATACTTGATGAAGAGAGAGCCAGGAGGATCAAAGCTCTGATCGTGGGTGATGTTGTTCAAAAGGGGATCACCCTGAACGGAGAGGATATTAAGAAAGGAAGCAAACTGGCCCAAAAAACGCTGGATTCTATGAAGATCCAAGATGTCTTAAAGATCAAGATCAAAAAAAACGCCCAGCGGGAAAAAACGATCAAGGACATAGATAAAAAAGTTAAGCGGCAAATAGAGGCCCTTAAAGGAATATTCAAAGAGAAAGTCGATACACTCCGAAAGGGCGATGAACTCTCTCCCGGAGTCATTCAGGTCATCAAAGTGTATATTGCTATGAAAAGAAAGCTGTCCGTTGGAGACAAAATTTCAGGGAGACATGGAAACAAAGGGATTGTTGCCAAGATCGTCCCAGAAGAAGATATGCCTCGTCTTCCGGATGGAAGACCCGTCGAGATCGTCCTGAATCCTCTTGGGGTTCCATCCAGGATGAATGTCGGACAGATTTTAGAGACGCATCTTGGATGGGCTGCGAAAAACCTTGGTCTCTGGATATCCACACCAGTATTCGATGGGATATCAGAAAAGGAGATAAAAGGCCTATTAAAAAAAGCTAACCTGCCGGAATCAGGCAAACTCCCTCTCTATGACGGGATCAGTGGAGAGCTTTTGGATTATCAGGTGACTGTCGGCAATATTTACATCATGAAACTGTATCATCTTGTAGATGACAAGATCCATGCGCGCTCAACAGGTCCTTATTCGCTTATCACGCAGCAGCCGTTGGGAGGGAAAGCCCAGTTCGGCGGACAGCGATTCGGAGAAATGGAGGTGTGGGCCTTAGAAGCTTATGGAGCAGCGTATACTCTTCAGGAACTGCTCACGGCAAAATCGGATGATGTTGAAGGACGGGCGAAGATCTACGAAGCCATTGTCAAGGGAGATCTTGATTTCACTCCCGGATTGCCTGAGTCTGTGAATGTTCTTATCCGAGAACTGCAAAGCCTGTGTTTGAATGTCGAGCTGGAAAAAGCCGAGAAGGAAGAAATACTCCCATGGGGGATTGATGTTCCTCAGAACGTAAAAGGAGAAAAATGATGGAAACCAGGCATTCTATCGGCGGGAAACCCCGCGTGGATTTTGACCGGGTCAGGATTAGCATTGCTTCTCCTGAGAAGATACGGAGCTGGTCTTGGGGGGAGGTCACCAAACCTGAGACAATAAATTACAGAACATTCAAGCCTGAAAAGGACGGTCTTTTCTGCGCTAAGATTTTCGGACCAATCAATGATTATGAGTGCCTGTGCGGAAAATACAAGCGGATGAAATACAGGGGGATCATCTGTGAAAGATGCGGCGTTGAGGTGACCCGGTCGAAAGTCAGACGGGAAAGGATGGGGCACATCGAGCTTGCTTCCCCTGTGGCTCACATCTGGTTTTTTAAAGGGACGCCTAGCCGGATCGGTCTAGTTCTTGATCTGACGATAAAAGATCTGGAAAAAGTCCTTTATTTTGAGTCCTATATCGTGACCGATCCGAAAGAGACTCCATTAAAGGAAAGGCAGCTTCTTACCGAAGAGGAGCTTAACGAAACTAAGGAGAAGCATGGCAAAGACAGCTTTGTATATTCTATCGGAGCCGAAGCGATCAAAAAGCTTTTAGACAAGATCGATATAAATAAAGAAGCGATTCGGTTGCGAAAATTGATGAAGACCGAAACATCCCAGCAAAGAAAACTGCGTCATGCCAAGAGACTCCGAGTGTTCAAAGCCCTCAAAAAATCAGGCAACCGGCCCGAGTGGATGATCTTGGACATGATCCCGGTGATACCGCCCGATCTGCGGCCGTTGGTCCGTCTCGATGGAGGACGCTTTGCAACTTCAGATCTGAACGATCTGTACCGAAGGGTCATCAACCGGAATAATCGTCTCAAAAAGTTGATCGAACTAAAAGCTCCTGAGCTGATCATCAGAAATGAAAAGAGAATGCTGCAGGAAGCTGTCGACGCTTTGTTCGACAATGGGAAAAGAGGGCGTGTCCATCTTGGCGCCAACAGAAGACCGCTGAAATCATTGAGTGAAGCTCTTAGAGGAAAACAGGGACGGTTCCGGCAGAATCTTTTGGGAAAGAGAGTTGATTATTCAGGACGGTCTGTTATTGTCGTCGGGCCTGAACTTAAGCTGCAGCAATGCGGACTGCCCAAAAAAATGGCCCTCGAGCTGTTTAAACCTTTTATTTTCCATAAACTTGAAAAAGAGGGATTGGTTCCCAGCGTGAAAGTAGCGAGAGAATGGCATGAGCAGGAAAAACCCGAGGTCTGGGATTACCTGGAAGAGGTCGTTAAAGAGCATCCCATCCTTCTCAACAGGGCTCCGACCCTGCATAGACTTGGGATCCAGGCATTTGAGCCCATTCTCGTGGAGGGGAAGGCGATCCAGATCCATCCTTTGGTCTGTGCCGCTTTCAATGCGGATTTTGACGGCGACCAAATGGCTGTCCATATCCCTCTGTCCGTTGAAGCTCAGGTGGAAGCTCAGACACTGATGCTCTCCTCTCAGAACATCCTTTCTCCTTCTCACGGCCGGCCTTTGGCCATTCCCAGCCAGGATATGGTTTTAGGATGTTACTATCTCACCCTGGATAAAAATGATGTTAAGGGTGAAGGAAGGATTTTTTGTTCTGAGGATGAAGTCCTGCTTGCACTTGAAAACAAAAAAATTGCTCTCCATGCCAAGATCAAGTTGAGATTTACCGGGCGCTTTATGAATCTATCCACCTATTATGATAATCAAGCTGTGTTGACCTGCCCAATCCAGACGATCGAAAACAAATTGGTAGAGACAACTCCCGGAAGGATCATTTTGAATTCGATCTTTCCTGAGGAAATTCCTTATGTGAACGGGATCATGAAAAAGAAGGGGATAGAGAATATCATCTACTACACCTATCTTAATGCCGGACTAGATCAGACCATTCATACACTTGACAAGTTGAAAGAACTTGGGTTCAACTATGCGACTATTGCCGGATTTTCCCTTGGGATCGATGACTTTGTCATCCCCAAAGAGAAACGCAGTCTGGTTGAAAAAGCTCAAGAAAATGTCTTGAAAACCGATAAACTTTGGAAAGACGGAACGATCTCTGCGGGCGAACGGTTTAACAGGGTGATCGAGATTTGGGATTCGACAACCAATAAAGTCTCGAGTGCCATGATCGATCAAATGAGAGAGATGAGTTTTGAAGGCACGGAGCTCAATCCTCTATTTGTCATGGCCGATTCCGGGTCAAGAGGAAACAAACAGCAGATCCGTCAATTGGCCGGGATGCGCGGTTTGATGAGTAAACCTTCAGGAGAGATCTTGGAGACTCCCATCAAAGCCAATTTAAGAGAAGGATTAAATGTCCTGGAGTATTTTATTTCCACGCACGGTGCCAGAAAAGGCCTGGCAGACACAGCTTTGAAAACAGCCAACTCCGGATATTTAACTCGAAAATTGGTGGATGTGGCCCAAGAGGTCATCATAGACGAACTTGATTGCGGGACACCCAAAGGAGTGCTTGTGTCGGCTATTGTGGAGAACGGAGAAGTCATAGAGCCTTTTGTTGACAGAATCGTTGGCCGGATCTCCCTTGAAGAGATCCCTCATCCGGATACTGAAGAGGTCATTGTGGATAGGAATGAGGAGATCACCGAAGAAGTCGCTCAGAAACTGGAGAGTCTAGGAATAGAACGGATTTCGATCCGATCGCTTCTTACCTGTATATCCAAAAAAGGGATCTGTCAACTTTGTTACGGACGGGATATGGCCAAGGGCCATTTGGTCGAATTAGGAGAAGCTGCTGGGATCACCGCCGCTCAGTCTATCGGCGAACCGGGAACGCAGTTGACCATGAGAACCTTCCATATAGGCGGTATTGCTATGCGGGCGGCAGAAAAGTCTGAGTTGGAAGCCAAAAATGACGGGACGATCAAGTTCAATAATCTGAAGTCTGTAGAGGACCGGGAAGGAAATCTCGTTGTCGTCAACCGGGATGCCAGGATCGCTATTGAGGATTATAGGGGGAGAGAAGTCGAACATTATCAGGTTCCCTATGGAGCTAGGATCTTCATCAAAGATGACGAAGAGGTCAAGGCACGGCAGTCTTTTGCGGAATGGGATCCTTTCAGTTCTTTTATCCTGACGGAAGATTCAGGAGTCATAAAATTCCAGGATGTGATTTTAGGGAGAACCATGGAGGAGATCCAGGATGAGTTCACCGGAAAGATCACTCCTGTCATTATAGAGCCTAAAGATGAAAAAATGCAGCCTCAGGTCCTGATTGAGGCTCCATCCAAGAAGGATGACAAGGGAAGACCTGTTGTTTACCGCAAATACTTTCTCCCGTCTGGAGCGAACATGGAAGTCAAGGATGGCGACAGGGTTCATGCTGGTGATGTTCTAGCCAAGATCCCCCGGGAAGCGACCAGAACAAAGGACATCACAGGCGGGCTCCCCAGAGCAGAAGAGCTGTTTGAAGCCAGGCGGCCAAAGAATCCGGCGGTGATCTCGGAGATAGATGGCAATGTCGAGATCGCTAAAGGATTGGTGCGCGGGCATAGAAAATTGACCGTTGAAAGCGATAAAAGCGACATGAAGGAATATTTCATTCCTAAAGGAGCCCATCTGAGTGTCAATGATAAGGAATCTGTAAATGCGGGAACTCCTTTAATGGGCGGGCCTGTGAATCCGCACGATATCCTCAAGGTCCTGGGAGAAAAGGAGCTTGCGGAATATCTGCTTAGAGAGGTACAAGAGGTCTACAGGCTGCAGGGAGTGGATATAAACGATAAGCATATCGAGATCATCATCCGACAGATGCTGCGCTGGGTCAAAGTTGAAGAGGTCGGCGACACGGAATTCCTGGTGGATGAACAGGTCGATAAATTCCAGTTCCAGGAAGAAAATGAAAAGATCATCAAGAGTGGGAAAAAACCGGCCAAAGCGAGGCCTCTTCTTCTGGGAATCACCAAAAGTGCTCTCAGTACCGGCAGCTTTATCGCCGCGGCCTCTTTTCAGGAGACGACAAGGGTGTTAACCGAAGCCAGCCTATACGGAAAAGTTGACTATCTGCGGCGCTTGAAAGAGAACATCATCATGGGCAGACTGATACCCGCTGGCACGGGATATCGTTTCTATCGTAATGTGGAGTTGAAAGAAGATATTGAGGAAGAGGTTGGAGAAGAATTAGACTTCCAACTTCCGAGTTAGAATTATCTCTAACTACCTCAAAATTCTTGACATACAAATATGGATTTGCTATTATCCATGCATTCGTTCCCGGGGATTTTGGGAACGATTTGGATAAAATAGAAGTGATTTAAAGGAGTTTTCTATTGCCAACAGTTAACCAGCTCGTGAGAAAGGGCAGAATAAGCAGGAAGGAGAAGACCAAGTCTCCTGCGCTGGAGGGGTGTCCTCAGAAAAGAGGAGTCTGCACGCGTGTGTTCACCACAACCCCGAAGAAACCGAATTCTGCTATGCGGAAAGTGGCTCGAGTCAGATTGACCAATAACATCGAAGTGACTGGATATATCCCTGGAGTCGGACATGATCTTCAGGAGCACTCGATCGTTCTGATCAGGGGCGGAAGAGTTAAGGATCTCCCGGGAGTTCGTTACCATATCGTCAGGGGAACTCTGGATTGTGAAGGAGTGATGGAAAGGATGCAAGGGCGATCCAAATATGGAGCGAAAAGACCTAAGGGGAAAAAGACAGCTGGATAGGAGTAAAGCAGATGCCGCGACGTGGAATCATAAAGAAGAAGAAGTTAACGCCTGATCATACCTACAACAGCACTCTCATTTCCCGATTTATCAATCTGGTCATGAAGAAAGGGAAGAAGAGTATTGCGGCAGGGATCGTCTATGATGCCATGGAACAGGTCAAGCAGAAAAGCAAGGAAGATCCTTTGAAAGTGTTTCAAAAAGCCGTTGATAATGTCCGGCCCATGTTGGAGACAAAATCACGGCGTGTTGGGGGTGCCACTTACCAGGTGCCCGTTGAAGTTACCGAAAACCGCTCTAAAACTCTTGGCGTACGCTGGATACTCAGGTACGCGCGAGATAGGGGCGGAAAGAGCATGGTTGATAATCTTGCGGCCGAGATCCTCGATGCCACAAATCATCGAGGAGGGGCTGCGAAAAAGAGAGAAGACACCCATAAAATGGCAGAAGCGAATAGAGCTTTTGCTCACTATAAATGGTAGTTGTAAAAAGTACGGATTTAAAACGGATTAAAATGGAGCGAAGTGTTGGCGCAAGGACGATCCATCGAACGGCTCAGAAACATCGGTATAATGGCGCATATCGATGGGGGGAAGACTACCACGACAGAGAGAATCCTATTCTATACCGGCATCACGCACAAGATGGGAGAGGTCGATGATGGTACAGCCGTTATGGATTGGATGGATCAGGAGCAAGAGCGCGGGATAACCATCACTTCTGCAGCAACAACCTGCTACTGGAAAGACCATCACATCAACATCATCGACACTCCAGGGCATGTTGATTTCACAGTAGAGGTCGAACGGTCCCTCAGGGTTCTTGACGGCGCAATTATCATTCTCTGTGGAGTCGGGGGTGTTGAGGCTCAGTCAGAAACAGTCTGGCGACAGGCAGACCGGTACTGTATCCCTCGTATTGTCTATATCAACAAGATGGACAGAGTTGGAGTTGATCCGGAAAAAGCGATAAAAGACATGGAAGAGAAACTTGGAACTGATCCCCTGGTCATCCAGATCCCTCTGGGACGGGAGGAGAATTTTCGTGGAGTGATCGATCTGGTGGAGATGAAAGCACTGGATTGGGGTGATGATCTTTTAGGCACCAAGTATGAGGTCACAGAGATTCCCCCTGAGCATAAAGAGGAAGCAGAGGAAAAAAGGAGTAACCTCTTAGAACGGTTGAGCGAATTGGATGATTCTTTGATGGAAAGATATTTGAACGAAACAGAGATCTCTGTCAGGGAGATCAAAGAGATGATCCGGAAAGGGACCAACTCGCTTCATTTTGTTCCTGTCCTGTTCGGTGCCAGTTTTAAGAATAAAGGAGTGCATTCTCTATTGGACGCCATTGTGGATTATCTGCCTTCTCCGGTCGATGTCCCTCCAGTAAAAGGAATTCACCCACGAAAAGAAACCGAGGAATTGAGAAAGGCTTCCGATGACGAACCCTTCTCAGCACTGGTGTTCAAGATCATGAATGATCCCTACATCGGAACGCTTTCTTTTTTCAGAGTGTATTCGGGAAAAGCTAAAGTGGGTGCCATGGTGTATAACGCCAATAAGGACAAGGAAGAACGGATTTCCCGCCTTTTGCTCATGCATTCCAACAAAAGAAAAGAGATTTCTGAAGTTTATGCGGGTGATATCGCGGCTCTCGGAGTGATGAAAAACCTATCTACCGGGGATACTCTTTGTTCTCGGAATAGGCCGATCGTCCTTGAAAACATCAAATTTCCCGAACCTGTTGTCGCAGCTCACATAGAACCAAGATCGAGGAAAGAGCATGGAAAGCTTATGGATGTCTTGAGTATCCTGACCAAAGAAGATCCGACCTTTAAGGTGGCTCAGGAACCGAACACAGGGCAGTTGCTCGTCTCGGGCATGGGAGAGCTTCATCTTGAAGTTCTGTTGGATCGGATGGAGAGAGAATTTGGTGTCCGGGCCAATCTAGGTATACCTAGAGTCGCTTACAAGGAAACCATCACCGGTTCTGCCAAGGGCGAAAGTAAATATGATCGACAAATAGGGGGAAAAACGCAGTATGGACACTGTGAGCTGTTTGTCGAACCTCTGGAAAGAGGAAAGGGTTTTGATTTCGTCGTTGAAGCAGGAAGCGATGTAATCCCACGGGAATTCATCCCCTCTATTGAGACCGGTATCAAAGAGGCCATGGAGACCGGGATTCTCGCCGGATTTCCTCTGACCGATATTCGAGCCGTTTTAAAAAGCGGATCTTACCATGATGAGGATTCTTCCCAGCTGGCTTTCAAGATCGCAGCCTCCATGGCGTTCAAGGAAGCGGCTACAAAAGCCTCTCCTGCAATACTCGAACCCATCATGAGTCTCGTCGTGGTGACTCCCGAGGAATATCTCGGAGACATTGTTGGAGACATCAATGCCAGAAGGGGAAAGATCGAAGAGATGGATGTTCGGGGTACCAGTCGTTTGATAAGAGCTCAGGTTCCCTTAGAGAAGATGTTTGGATATGCTACCAATTTGAGGACACTTTCTCAGGGGAGAGGTATCTTTTCGATGGAGTTTTTTCAGTATGCCTCTACTCCCAAGGATGTAATGGAAAGGATCATTGCCAGGATCGAAGGAAGGATCCCTGTGCATAGTTAACAAACTTAGCAAAGAACATAGGTTATTTTATAAACATGAAAGATATGAGGAGGTAAGGAATGGCAAAGGCAAAATTTGAAAGGACGAAGCCGCACCTCAACATAGGGACGATCGGGCACGTTGATCACGGCAAGACGACATTGACCTCAGCGATCACGAAGGTATTGAACAAGACTTTAGGGGGTGTTGAGTTCATCGAGTATGACCAGATAGACAATGCTCCTGAGGAGAAGGAAAGAGGGCTGACGATCCAGATCGCGCACATTGAGTATGAGACGGAGAACCGTCATTATGCGCACATTGATTGTCCTGGGCATGCGGACTACATCAAGAACATGGTGACCGGGGCGGCGCAGATGGACGGGGCGATACTGGTGGTAGCGGCCGATGATGGGCCGATGCCGCAGACGCGGGAGCACATTCTGCTGGCCCGTCAGGTGAACGTACCTGCGATCGTGGTATTCATGAACAAGATAGACCTTGTGGATGATCCTGAGATACTGGATTTGGTGGAGTTAGAGGTCAGAGAGTTGTTGACCAAGTACGAGTTTCCCGGGGACAAGATCCCGGTGGTCCGCGGGAGCGCGTTGAAGTCGCTGGAAACCGACGGTGATCCTGCCAATGAGGCGAACGTACCGGTGATGGAGTTGATGAAAGCGGTTGATGAAGCCATCCCGGAGCCGGTTCGGGTGATAGACAAGCCGTTCTTGATGCCCATCGAGGACGTCTTTACGATCAGCGGCCGCGGGACGGTTGTGACAGGTCGAGTAGAGAGAGGAATAGTCAAGAAAGGAGAAGATGTCGAGATCATCGGATTTGGTGAGACGCGAAAGCGAGTGGTGACCGGTGTTGAGATGTTCCGCAAGCTGCTCGATGAAGGGATGGCCGGAGACAATGTGGGAGTGCTGTTGAGAGGGACGGATAAAGAAGAGGTGGAGCGGGGGATGGTGCTGGCCAAACCCGGGTCGATCACCCCGCACAAGAAGTTTTCGGCGAAGATATATGCGTTGGCCAAGGAAGAAGGGGGACGGCACACGCCGTTTTTCACCGGCTACCGGCCGCAGTTCTACTTTTCGACCACGGATGTGACCGGATCTGTGAAGCTGAAGAAGGGAATAGAGATGGTGATGCCGGGTGATAACGTGGATCTGGACATCGAGCTGATCACGAATGTGGCAATGGAAAAAGGTCAGAGATTTGCTATCAGAGAAGGAGGCCGAACGGTCGGCGCAGGATCGGTGACCGAAATCCAGGAATGATCTGAATGATTTAAGAGGAAACGAGGAACAGAAAAATGGAAAAGATAAGAATCAGGCTTCAGTCTTTTGATCATCGGCTTTTAGACCAGTCCGTTAAGGATATTGTGATCAAAGCCAGAAGAACAGGCGCGGCGATTTCCGGGCCTATCCCTTTACCGACACGTATCCATAAGTTCTGTGTTCTTCGTTCTCCTCATGTCGACAAGAAATCGAGAGAGCATTTTGAGATGAGAGTCCACAAAAGACTCCTGGATATCAGCGAATACAACAACGAGACCATTGAGGAGCTTCAGAAACTTGATTTGCCGGCGGGAATTGATGTCGAGATCCAGGCCTACGGGGCCGGAGGTGAATGATCATGGTCGAAGGGCTTATCGGTAGAAAGATCGGGATGACCCAAAAGTTTGATGAAGTGGGGAATGTTATCCCTGTTACCGTGCTTAAAGTCGGTCCCTGCACAGTCATTCAGAAAAAGACAGAAGAAAAAGACGGGTATGCGGCTATACAGTTAGGATTTAATGAGGAGAAGGAACTGAGAAAACCGAATAAGCCGTGGGCCGGACATTTTAAAAAAGCGGATATTCCTCCGGTAAAGATCGTTCGGGAGTTCCGATATTTTGATCAGAATGATATCGAGGAGGGCTCCCAATTTTCTGTAGATATGTTCGATACAGGTGAAAAGATCCATATCATCGGAATGAGCAAGGGAAAAGGATTTGCCGGTGTTATAAAGAGATGGGGTTTCCATGGGGGAAAAGGAAGCCATGGATCGATGTTTCATAGACGCCCAGGATCGGTCGGTGCATCCGCCACTCCCTCCCGAGTTGTTAAAGGAAAAAAGATGCCGGGCCAAATGGGCAATGAGCAGGTTACGGTCAAGAATTTGATCGTCATCGAATCTGATAAAGAGAACAATCTTTTGATCGTCAAGGGTTCTGTGCCCGGAAGCAACCAGGGATACGTGGTTGTAAAAAGGGCTGATTTCAATGAGATATTGTCAGGAGCCAAAAAGCCGAAAGATCCTGTAAAACCTGCTGACGCATCCCCGCAGGATGTGTCTCAGGAGGAATCTAAACCCGAAAAACAGGCCGAAGCAGCCCAACCACAAGAGACAGAAAAAGCAGATAAAGATGTAAAGCCGGTTGAGAAAGGCAAAGCGGTCAAAGAGGATAAAACGGCAGATCATCTGCAGGAAACCGAAAAGACAGAAAAAGCGTCAGAACCCGCAGGGGAAGAGATGGCGGCCAAAGAGGATAAACCAGCTGAAGCCTCGGATAAATCAGAACCGGAAGAAACGAAAAAAGAAGAGAAGGAAGAGAAAACAGCAAAACCGGAGGATTCGGTAAAAAAAGAGCAGAAAGAAAAGAAAAAAGACAAGGAACCAGCTGAAACCAAGGAGCAAGCTGAACCAAATAAGAAAGAGTAAAAAATGGCTAAAGTGAAAGTTGTTGATACCTCAGGAAAGACAGTGAAGGAGATCACTGCTCCCAAAGAAGTGTTTTCCTATCCTGTGAAAGAACATCTTCTCTATGAGGCGGTTGTTAATTACAGAGCAAACCAAAGAAGAGGCACCGCTTCTACAAAAACAAGAGCAGAGGTCAGAGGCGGCGGGAGAAAACCTTGGCGGCAGAAGGGAACGGGCAGAGCAAGAGCTGGAAGCATTCGTTCACCTATTTGGAAAAAAGGGGGAGTCGCGTTTGGCCCTAAACCCCGTGATTTTTCCTATCAAATGCCAAAGAAGGCAAAAAGAAATGCATTGAAATCTGCACTTGCTTCAAAGCTATCTGAGAATCAGCTCGTTGTTCTTGACAAGATTCAGTTCAAACAGCCGAAGACGAAAGAGGGAATGATGCTACTGAAAAATCTGAATCTGAAGTCTGTGCTGGTTATCGACGGGCATGAAAACACAAATTTATTTCTTTCTCTCAGGAATATTCCAAAAGTCAAGGTTGTCGATCCAGCTCAATTAAATGTTTTTGATGTTTTGAAATATGAATATTTGGTCTTTACTCAATTGGCATTCGATTCTGTGATGGAGAAGTTAAAGTGACAAAAGACCCTTACCAGATCATATTGGAACCGATCATCACTGAAAAAAGCACTTTGATGAAGGAGATGAATAGAGAAATTTGTTTTGCGGTCAACCCTAGAGCAAACAAGATCGAGATAAAAACAGCGGTTGAAAAGCTCTTCAACGTTAAGGTTGAAAGCGTCCATGTGATGAACAAGAAAGGAAAGACAAGACGTGTAGGAAAAAGTGTCGGAAAGAAGAAAAACTGGAAGAAAGCCTATGTCAAGCTCAAAGAGGGCGAAAAAATGATCGAATATTTTGAGGCAGTCTAAAATGGGATTAAAAACATACAGGCCGACAACGTCGAGTTTACGACAGAAGACAGGTCTGACATATGAGGAATTGACCTCACGGGAGCCCTATAAACCTCTTCTCGAACCTCTCAAGAAATCAGGCGGCAGGAATTCATCTGGCCGGATATCCATGCGGCATAGAGGAGGAGGAAACAAAAGAAAATACCGCGTGATCGATTTTAAAAGGGACAAGATCGATATATTCGGCGAGGTCGAGTCAATCGAGTATGATCCCAATCGTTCTGCTTTTATCTCTTTGATCAAATACAGCGATGGGGAAAGAAGATATATCCTCTGTCCCATGAAACTCAAAAAAGGTGACAAAATCGTTTCTGCGAATAATCAGGTCGATATTCTTCCTGGAAATTCTATGCCGCTTCGGGTTATCCCTTTAGGAACGATCATCCATAATATTGAACTAAGAAAGGACAAAGGCGGGCAGCTTGCTAAAGCCGCGGGCTCTGGGGCCCAGGTGTTGGCTAAAGAGGGAAATTATGCCCAGCTGCGGCTTCCTTCATCCGAGATCAGGAGGGTTCATTTAGACTGTCGCGCTACGATCGGCCAGGTTGGAAATGTGGATCACCAGAATATTTCCCTTGGGAAAGCTGGACGGAACCGCTGGGTAGGAAAAAGACCCCATGTAAGAGGGACGGCTATGAATCCTGTCGACCATCCCCATGGTGGAGGAGAAGGAAAGGCCAAAGGCGGACGGAATCCCGTCACTCCTTGGGGAAAGCCGACCAAGGGTTACAAGACACGATTGAATAAAAGAACTCAGAAATTTATTGTCAGAAGAAGGAGTAAGTAGCCATGGGAAGATCGGTTAAAAAGGGTCCTTTTATTGAAGATAAGTTGATGAAGAAGATCAACATTCTGGGGGCCCAGAGAGGAAAAAAACAGGTGATAAAGACCTGGTCCCGGCAATCGACCGTAATTCCGGAGATGGTTGGATTGACTATCGCAGTTCATAATGGAAAACGTTTCATCCCAGTGTTCATCACAGAGAACATGGTTGGACATAAATTGGGAGAATTTTCTCCGACTCGAACGTTCAAAGGGCATACATCCAAAACGGCAAGAACTATCAAGGTGAAGAAGTAAAATGGAAGAGAAAAACTTCATTTCACATGCGGCGGTCAAGTATGTCCGGATTTCTCCTCAGAAATGCAGGTTGGTTGCAGATTTGATCAGGGAAAGGTATGTAGGCGAGGCTCTCACTATTCTCCATTTCTCAAAAAAGAAAAAAGCCAGCCAGATCATCGAGAAAGTTGTTCGGTCAGCCATCGCGAATGCACAGCAGAAAACGCCTGATGTCGATGTCGACAATCTGTTCATTTCAGGAATCGTGGTCGATCAGGGACCTATGTGGAAAAGATGGCGGGCCGCTCCGATGGGGCGCGCAGCGCGTATACTTAAACGGACAAGTCACCTTCAAATCCAACTCGAAGAGAGAAAAGGGAGATAAACAGTGGGCCAGAAAACGCATCCGCACGGATTTCGGTTAGGGTTCAACAAACAATGGAGTTCCCGTTGGTTTTCTAAAGGAGCTGATTACAGACGACTGATCCATGAAGATCTCAAAATGAAAAAGTTCATCAAGGATAGATATTACCATGCTGGCATTTCCGAAGTGGATGTGGAACGGGTCGGCCCGAAGATCCGTGTCATTATCCGGACTGCCCGGCCGGGAATCGTTATCGGCAGGGGAGGGAAAGAGATCGAGAGTTTGAGAAATTCTCTTCAGGAAATTGCGAAAAAGGAAGTCTATGTTGACATCCGGGAAGTGGAAAACCCGGAAACGACTGCTCTGCTCGTCGCAGAAGGGATTGCGGTTCAGCTGGAAAAGAGGATTGCCTATCGCCGGGCAATGCGCCGCGGGGTGGAGTTGGCTCTGAGGAAAGGAGCGAAAGGGATCAAGGTCATGTGTTCCGGCAGGCTGGGAGGCGTAGAGATCGCCCGGTCGGAATGGTATTTAAGGGGGCAGCTTCCTCTTCAGACACTGAAGGCAAACATAGATTATGGTTTTACCGAAGCCTTTACAACATACGGACAGATCGGCATCAAAGTGTGGATCTATACTGGAGATTTGGAAAAACAAAAAATGACATCGCAGATGGTCGAGACTGAGGAGATTTGACTATGTTAATGCCGAAAAAAGTCAAATATCGAAAACTTCAGAGAGGCCGGATGAGAGGGAAAGCCTATCGCGGCAGCTCTCTTACTTTCGGTGAATACGGGCTTCAGGCTCTTGATCCATGTTGGATGACAGCCCGTCAGATCGAAGCTGGCCGTATTGCCATTACCAGATATGCAAGAAGGAAAGGAAAGCTTTGGATTAGGGTTTTTCCATGGAAACCTGTGACCAAGAAACCTACAGAGGTCAGAATGGGAAAAGGAAAAGGAGACCCTGAATTCTGGGTTGAAGTGATCAAACCCGGAAGGATCATTTATGAGCTTGAGGGAGTTTCAGAGATGATTGCCAGGGAAGCCATGAGGCTTGCCTCCCATAAACTCCCGATCAGAACACGTTTTATATCCCGACACGGTAAGGAATTGAGATGAAATCGACAGAGTTGATGGATCTATCCGTTGATGAGCTGAAAAACAAGGAGTCCGAGCTCAAAGATCAGCTTTTCAAGCTGAGATTTCAGCATTCCCTGGGCCAATTGGAAAACACGATGAAGCTGCGCAATATTAAAAAAGACATTGCCAGGGTAAAAACGATCCTCTGTGAAAAAAAAGAGGGAGCTGAAAAAGAATGAACAAGAGTCAAAACACGCGAACAATGAAGACAGGAAGCATCGTCGGTACCAAAATGAACAAAACGGTCTCAGTCCTTGTAGAGCGGCCCGTTCGACATCCTCTCTATAAAAAGATAATAAAGCGAAGAAAAATATTTCTTGCGCATGATGAATATGAAAAGTGCAAAGTTGGCGATGTGGTCAAGATCGTGGAAACACGGCCGTTAAGCAAAAGAAAAAGCTGGCGGGTCCAGGAGATTGTGGGCATAACCGATCCAAAGAAGGATTCTCCTGCAAAGGATAAAAAAGAATGATCCAGTCAGAAACGATGCTGAAAGTGACAGATAATTCTGGAGCCCGAAGGATCCTGTGCATCACCCCGCTTGGAGGCGGTGTGGGTAAAACAGCATCTATCGGAGATGTGATATCTGCTTCGATCAAAGAGGCCGATCCTGAGAGCAAGATAGCCAAAGGGAAGGTCATCCGGGCTGTTATCGTCCGGACGAAAAAAGAAGTCAGGCGGAGAGATGGTTCCTATATCCGTTTTGATGATAATGCAGCAGTGATCATCAATGCTCAGGGAGAACCGATCGGCACCCGTGTTTTCGGTCCTGTGGGAAGAGAACTGCGCGAGAAGAAATTTATGAAGATCGTTTCCCTGGCTCCGGAGGTTATCTGATGGATAAGATCGCTTTCCGAAAGAATGATGTGGTCGTTGTTATCAAAGGAAAAGACAAGGGAAAGACTGGAAAGGTCTTGAAGGTCGTTCCAGAGAAGAACAGAGTGATCGTTGAAAAAATCAAATTCATGAAGGAATTCATCAAACGCGATCAGAGCAAGAACATTTCAGGAGGAGTCATGGAGAAGGAAGGCCCGATCCATGTTTCCAATTTGATGCTGTATTGCTCCTCCTGTGGGCAAGGGGTCAGAATAAACAGAAAACTATTGGATGATGGAAGCAAGGTCAGGATCTGCAGTAAATGTGAGGTCAGCCTCGAAAAACAAAAGTGAGGATATGAAGAATGAGCCGGCTGTTAGATAAATATAAAAAAGAAGTTGTTCCAGAGCTTCAAAAAGAACTGTCCAAAAAAAATACCTTGGCTGTTCCGAGGTTGCATAAGATCATCGTCAACATGGGAGCGGGTGATGCTCTTCAGAATATCAAGCTTCTGGACACAGCCCAAGCAGAGTTGGGCCTTATCACCGGCCAGCTGCCTGCGATCGGCAGGGCAAAGAAATCAATATCATCATTTAAACTGCGTGCTGGACAGCCTATTGCCTGTTACGTAACTCTTCGAGGAAAAAGAATGTATGAGTTTTTCGATAGACTGGTCAACATCGTGCTTCCCCGTGTCAGGGATTTCAGAGGGGTATCACCCAGGTCATTTGACGGCCGGGGAAATTATACTTTAGGAATGAAAGAACAATTGGTCTTCCCAGAGATTGATTACACCAAAGTCGATAGGCCTCGCGGAATGAATATCACCATGGTCACCACCGCTTCCAGCAACGAAGAGGCCCGTGCCCTTTTAAAAAATATGGGAATGCCTTTCAGTGAAGATTGATAAGGAAGGGAAAAGTGGCAAAAAAATCATCTATAGCAAAATACTTAAGAGAACCGAAGTACTCGACAAGATGGAATTCTCGATGCAAGATTTGTGGACGGTCCAAGGGATTTTACCGAAAATTCGATATGTGCCGTTTATGCTTTCGTGAACATGCTCTTCGGGGAGAGATTCCTGGGATCGTCAAGTCATCGTGGTGAATTTAAAAAGAGAGTAGAAACATGAGTTTAACAGATCCGATCGCAAACATGCTGTCTCAAATAAAAAATGCCATTTTGGCAAAAAAGAAAGGGGCAAAACTTCCTTCGTCCCGGATGAAGGTTGAGATCGCTAAAATTCTCAAAGAAGAAGGTTATATCAATAATTTCAAAGTTATAGATGATAACAAACAGGGAATTCTTGATATCACATTCAAATACGATGGTGAGAATGTGAGTGTCATCTCTGGAATGAAAAGAGTGAGTAAACCGGGATGCCGTATCTACTGCAATGCGGATTCCATTCCAAAAGTATTGGGTGGAATGGGCATTGTCGTCATATCTACCTCCAAGGGTATATTGACAGGTAAAAAAAGCGAGGAGCTTGGTGTTGGAGGGGAAGTATTATGTCAGGTCTGGTGATGAAGGATAGAAGAGGAAGGTCTTAAAATGTCGAGAGTCGGAAAACAACCCGTTCCCATACCTGATGGGGTGAAGGTTACCATCCATCCAGATCTGATTCAATTCGAAGGATCGCTAGGGAAATTGGAATCTCCGCTTATGCCGGGTATAAAGGCCGAGGTTAGAGAGAACCAGCTGACCATTGAAAGGACAGATGACTCAGGTGAGCAGAGATCCTTTCATGGATTAGCCCGGACCCTCGCTTATAATGCATGTGTTGGCGTGTCAAAAGGATTCTCAAAACAACTCGAAATTGTCGGAGTGGGGTATAAAGCAAAATTGAACAAGGGAAACCTTGAATTGAATCTGGGATATTCGAAACCTGTGACATATGAGATTCCTGAAGATATTGAGATAGAAGTAGAGAAAGCAAATCTGATCACAGTCAAAGGAATCGACAAACAGAGAGTGGGACAGGAAGCTCATAAGATACGAAGTTACAGGGAACCGGAGCCGTACAAACTCAAAGGTATCAGGTATGTTGGCGAACGGTTGATCAAGAAAGAACGCAAAGCAGGAGTGGTAGGTGTTTAAAAACAAGGTCGTCAAGGGAAAGATCTCCAAGGAAAGGATCCGGAAAAGGATCAGAGGGAAGATCTCCGGAACGTCTGATAGGCCTCGTGTTTATGTTTTCAAAAGCAATAAGTATATCTATCTCCAAGCCTTTGATGACGAGACGGGACAGGTCGTGGCAGCTGCCTCAACATTTGAAAAAGAGTTCCGTGATAAGAACAAGAATACAAGGAATATCGATGCTTCCAAGAGCTTGGGAGAGATCATGGCCAAGAGGCTCAAGCAGAAGAAAAAAACGGATATCATATTTGACCGTGGGATTTACCCTTATCATGGGTGTGTAAAAGCTTTGGCTGAGAGCATGAGAAAGGGAGGCCTCAACTTTTGATCGTCCAGAGGAAATCTTAAGGAGGAGAAGAGTGGCAAAAGAAGAGAAAATCAAAGTAGCAGCAGTTAATGAATCAGAATCTGAGATTGAATTAAAAGATCAGGTGATTTCTATCCGCAGGGTCACAAAAGTTGTTAAAGGCGGCAAGAATTTAAGCTTTTCTGCCTTGGTTGCTGTCGGAAACGAGAATGGCCTTATCGGGATCGGAAGTGGAAAGGCTCGAGAAGTTCCCGTAGCGATCCAAAAAGGTGTCCAGAACGCTAAGAAGCATATGGTCGAAGTCCCGATAAAAAAAACCACGATTCCCCATACTATCAAAGGAATCAGCGGGGGGGGAGTGGTCGTCCTCAGGCCGGCTGCTGAGGGAACAGGCGTGATAGCTGGAGGAGCTGTCCGGGTGATCATGCAGCTTGCTGGGATCAAGGACATCTTGACGAAATCCATCAGAAGCAACAATCCTATCAGCGTGGCAAATGCCACCATGAACGGCCTCAAAAGTCTCAAAGATGCAAAGAGTGTTTCCAAAAAAAGAGATAAAACAGAGGATGCGATATGGCAGTAAAAGATAAACCAGTGGAAAGCATTAAAATTTCCGGGGAACAAAAAGAGAAGGGTTCCCGAGAGGAAAAACAGTTAAAGATAAAACTGGTGCGGAGTTTGATCGGGCGTCCTCGAAGACAAAGAGAAACTATAAAAGGATTAGGATTGAGAAAACTTAATTCAGAAGTGATTCGACAGGATCGACCAGAGATTCGGGGAATGATCAACAAAGTCCCTCACCTGCTTGAAGTGGAGGTTCTCGAGAAAAAATGAAATTGAACAATCTGCATCCCGCAAAAAAGGCGGTAAAAAACAGAAAACGTGTCGGGCGTGGTCCGGGTTCCGGACGGGGAAAAACATCCGGACGCGGGACAAAAGGACAGAAGTCTATCTCGGGGTATTCCAGGAAGAGAGGTTTCGAGGGAGGCCAGATGCCTCTAGTTCGGAGAATCCCGAAGAGAGGATTTACCAATATCTTTAAAAAAGAATACTTTGAAGTGAATTTAGACAGGTTGGAAACGATGAAAAAGAGCGCAATAAAAGTCACGGATCTTATTGAAGCCGGGATCATTAAGAATAAATCAAAGCAGGTCAAGATATTGGGACGCGGGAAAATATCCACCTCCAAAACCATTTATGCTCATAAATTTTCACGATCCGCCCAAGAAAAGATTGAAAAAGCGGGCGGAAAAGCCATGCTGATTGGAAGTTAAACATGCTTAATAGTATTAAAAACATATTCAGCATCCCTGATCTGAGGAAAAGAGTTATCTTCACTCTGCTTCTTCTAGCTGTCTATCGGATAGGAGCTCAGATCCCCAATCCCGGAATAAGTGCCACAGCCTTAGCTGAGCTGTGGGACGCTCAGAAGGGAACGATCTTTGGTTTCATGGATTTGTTCACCGGGCAAAGCATGTCAAAAATGACAATATTCGCTCTTGGAATCATGCCGTATATCAGCTCTTCGATCATTCTTCAGCTTCTTCAGGTCGTATGGCCTTATCTGGAAAGGCTTTCCAAGGAAGGAGAACTCGGACGGAAAAAGATCACTCAATACACCCGCTACGGAACGATCCTTATCTGTGCGATCCAGTCTTCAGCCATAGCAATCCTACTCGAAGGTCTTCGGAGTCCTGTCAGCAATGCGCCCATTGTCCTTAACCCGGGAATCGGATTCAAGCTATTGACGATCCTTACTTTGACCACCGGAACGGTGTTTATCATGTGGCTGGGAGAGCAGATCTCAGAACGAGGTATCGGAAACGGCATATCACTTATCATCTTTGCTGGGATTGTTGTCTCTGTTCCCAGCGGTATAGAAGGAGTGATATCAAAACTCCAGACAGGTGATATGGATATCATAAAAGCAATTTTCTTAGTGGCTTTTATTGTTCTTGTCTTTGCTTTTATCGTCTTCTTCGAGAGAGGACAAAGACGAATCCCAGTCAGCTATGCAAAGAGAGTTGTCGGGAGAAGGATCTATGGAGGACAGAGCACACATCTTCCCCTCCGCGTGAATACCGGTGGAGTTATCCCGATCATATTCGCAGCTGCTGTGATCACGATCCCCTCCACAGTGGCGCAGCTAATAAAGGTTCCATTCATTCAAAACCTCGCCCAGCAGTTCATGCCGGGGATGCCCTTGTATAGTATATTCTATGTCGTTTCGATCATCTTTTTTACTTATTTCTATGTTTCCATCATCTTTAATCCGAATGATGTCGCTGACAATCTGAGAAAATACGGCGGTTTTATCCCTGGAATCCGACCTGGGAAAAACACATCTGATTTCATAGATGGTGTTCTATCGCGATTGACGTTGGTCGGCGGAGTCTATTTGGCTCTCGTCGCTATTCTTCCCGATTTCATTACCAGTGGATTCCATGTGGCGACCATTCCCCTCATGGGAGAATTTCTTGATGCCAATCTTCCACGGTGGTTCACGCAAGGTTTAAATATCGACTTCTATTTTGGCGGCACATCCGTTCTTATCGTTGTTGGAGTCGCGATGGACACATTGCAGCAAGTAGAAGCGCAGCTCGTAATGAGACATTATGACGGTTTTATGAGGAGAAGCCGGTTAAAGGGGAGAAGGGGATGATGATCGTTCTTCTTGGACCCCCTGGAAGCGGCAAGGGAACGCAAGGAGATATCATCTCGGAGAAATATGGGATCCCTAAGATATCGACCGGCGATATGCTGCGGTCCGCTGTCGAGAAGGGAACTTCTTTAGGCAATGAAGCAAAAGAAAAAATGGATCGCGGGGAGCTTGTGGATGACGAGATCGTCCTTGCTATGCTTAAAGAAAGGATTTCTGAGACAGACTGTGAAAATGGATATGTTTTGGATGGATTCCCCAGAAATATTGTTCAGGCAGAAAAACTTGCTGCTCTGGTCGGGGATATTCCTATGACAATCATCGATATCCTTTTAGCGGACGATGTCGTGATCCAGAGACTTACATCCCGAAGGATATGTAACGCTTGTGATAAGATCTACAATCTTGCGGAACGAAAACCCAAACAGAACGGGAGATGCGATAACTGCCAGGGCGAATTGATCCAAAGAAAGGATGACAATCCTGAAATCATTAGAGAGAGATTGCGCATCTATCATGAAGAAATCGAACCTCTTATTGTATTCTATAAGAACCAAAGCGTTTATCATCATGTCAACGGGGAAAAAGATATTCAAAAGGTTTTTGCCAATGTGAAGAACATCTTGAACAGGAATATAGACGGCAAAGAGCACTAAGAAAAAAATGATCATATACAAGAGCCGAGAGGAAATCCAAAGCATACGCGATAGCAGTCAGATCGTTGCTTTGGTCCTTTCTGAATTAAAAGAGATGATCCGGCCGGGTCTTTCAACCATAGAATTGGATAAATATGCTGAAAAACGGGTGCACGAATTGGATGCTGTCCCAGCTTTTAAAGGCTATCGGGGGTATCCAGCTTCTCTTTGCACTTCAATCAATGAAGAGATTGTACATGGAATTCCTTCATCCAGAGTCTTGAAGGAAGGAGATATCCTCAGTCTTGATTTTGGAGTCATCCACCACGGATATTACGGAGATGCCGCTGTGACCTATCCTGTTGGAGATATTACTGATCCCGCAGAAAAGATTATCTCTGTTGCGAGAAAGTCTTTTTTCAAAGGCGTGGAGCAGATCAAAACCGGAAACAGGATCTCGGACATATCCCATGCTGTGCAGAATTATGTAGAGTCACAGGGATTTTCGATCATACGGAATTTTGTGGGCCATGGGATCGGGCTTTCTCTCCATGAAGAACCTCAGATCCCGAACTTTGGAGCTCCTGGGCGGGGGCCTAGGATCAAACAGGGAATGACTCTGGCCATCGAACCGATGATTTCAGCAGGCAGCTGGGAGGTAAAGATATTATCTGATAACTGGACGGCTGTCACCAAGGACAAAAGTCTGTCCGCTCATTATGAGAACACGGTGGCGGTTACAAAGGATGGAGTAGAGATATTGAGTTTATTATCCGATGAGGACGCAAATATTCACCTCGATAAAGGAGTCGTTTATGAGCAGAGATGAGGTCTATGAAACAGAAGGCACAGTCCTCGAGACACTTCCTAATGCCATGTTTCGTGTAGAACTGACAAACAAACACCAAATCTTAGCTCATATATCTGGGCGGATGCGGAAACATTTTATTCGTATCCTGCCCGGGGACAAGGTCCTTGTCGAAATTTCTCCTTATGATCTCACAAAAGGAAGAATCACCTATCGATTCAAATAAAGGAAATCCAAATGAAAGTCCGAGCGTCGATCAAAAAAATGTGCAGAAATTGCCGTATCATCAAAAGAGGAAGAATCCTCAGAGTGATATGTACCAATCCCAAACATAAACAAAAACAAGGATAAAAGAGGTCAATATGGCAAGAATAGCAGGAATCACACTTCCACCTGAGAAAAGAATTGAGATCGGATTGACATATATCTTCGGAATCGGCCGGTCAAAGGCAAACAAGATCCTTGAAGAGGCCAAGATCGACAAGGACAAAAAGGTGAAAGCTCTGTCCGAAGACGAAGTCAATACCATTCGGCAGGTCATCGAAAAAAGGGAAAAGATCGAAGGGGATCTAAGAAAAGACATAAACCTTAATGTCAAACGGTTGATGGAGATAGGTTCTTATAAAGGACTCCGGCACAGAAGGAGACTGCCTGTCCGAGGGCAACGAACCAAGACGAACGCGCGGACGAGAAAGGGACCGCGCGGAAATGTGATCAAGAAAAAATAGGGAGTGATAAATGCCAAAACCAAAGAGAAAGACAAAAAAGAAAGTCAAGAAAGATATTGGATTTGGGTTGGCTTTTATCCAATCCACTTTTAATAATACGATCATCACTATCACAGATCGGGATGGGAACACAGTCTGCTGGACGAGTTCAGGCACAGCTGGTTTTAAGGGAGCCAGGAAAGGAACCCCCTTTGCGGCTCAGCTTGCAGCCAGAGAGGCTTCGAACAAAGCCAAAGAGTATGGTGTTAGATATGTTGATGTGAGAGTCAAGGGGCCGGGCGCCGGACGAGAATCTGCGATCAGAGCCCTCCAATCTGAAGGATTGGAGATCAAATCTATCCGGGATGTTACACCTATTCCTCATAATGGGTGCCGTGTGAGAAAACGAAGACGGGTTTGATCGGATGAGAAGATAAGGAGTTAGCGATGTCACGTTACAGAGATCCTGTTTGTCGATTATGCCGTGTTGATAAAGTGAAACTTTTTCTTAAGGGAAATAAATGTTTGACCGATAAATGTCCTGTAGAAAGAAGAGCTTATCCACCGGGAGAACATGGGAGACAGAGAAGAAGAATTCTAGGGTACGGAATTCAGCTCAGGGAGAAACAGAGACTTAAAAGATACTATGGAATGTCCGAGAGACAGTTTCGCCTGTTCTTTGACAGGGCGGATAAGAAAAAAGGAATCACTGGAGAGAATCTCTTGCAGATGCTGGAAAGAAGGTTGGATAATGTGGTGTATATCTCAGGATTTTCTCACTCCCGATACCATGCAAGACAGATTGTCACTCACGGGCATTTTGCCGTTAATGACCAGAAAACCAACATCCCTTCCATGCTCGTCAAAAAGGGTGACCGCCTTTGTTTCAGGGTGAAATCCTCGGAGCAGGAAGAATACAAAGCCATTGTGGAATTTCACAAAACCAAGACGATCCCGAGTTGGCTCACTGTGGATAGAGACAAAATGGAGATCAGCATTGTCGACTTCCCCAAAAGGGAGGATGTAACGCTTCCCATCGAGGAACATCTGGTTGTTGAGCTTTATTCCAAATAATCGAAAATATCGGAGATAATAAATGATGGAAACAGAAAAAGGAGATGTGAGAAAAGGAGGAAGCATGACCGATATAGGATTTCAAAGACCACGTTACCTTGAGTGTGACTATGAGACTTTATCTGAGACGTACGGCCGGTTCACAGCTCAACCATTTGAAAGAGGGTACGGGATCACCATTGGGAACGCATTGAGACGGATCCTGCTTTCTTCGATAACAGGTGCGGCTATCACCAATGTCAGGATAAAAGGTGTATTGCATGAATTCTCGACGATTCCTGGAATTGTTGAGGATGTCACCGATATAATTCTGAACTTGAAGAGCATTCCCTTGAAATTAGAAGGGGATGAACCCAAAGTCATGACTTTGAAGAAAAAAGGATCCTCAGAGATCAAGTCCTCAGATATTGAGTGTGATCCGGACATAACCATTTTGAATAATGACATCCATGTGGCCTCTCTGGATAAAGACGGCGAATTAGATATCGAAATGATCGTCAAGAATAATAGAGGATATATTTCAGCTGACCATAACTTCGATTCAGAGATGAGTGTTGATTTTATTCCTCTTGATTCCTCTCATTCTCCCATTTTAAAAGTCAACTACAAGGTCGAAGCGGCTCGCGTCGGAAAAAGAATTGATTATGAAAAATTGACTCTCGAGCTTTGGACTTCCGGTGCGCTTTCTCCCAATGATTCCCTCTCTCAAGCATCGAAGATCTTGAGAGATCATTTGGTGATTTTTCTCAATGTCGTGGATGAGCCAGCCGAAAGAGAACAGGTTGAGAAGAAAAAAGAGATCCCGTTTTATTCCCAGGTTGATATCCTGTCAAAAACCATTGACCATCTGGAACTGTCAGTGAGATCGAACAACTGTCTGCGGTCTGCAGGAATCGAAAGGATATATGAGCTGGTTCAGAAAACAGAAGATGATCTTCTCAGGACAAAAAACTTCGGCCGGAAATCTTTGATGGAAATCAAGGAAACCCTTCAGAATATGGGCCTGGGATTGAACATTGACCTGAATCCGAAGCTGGTTGAAAAGATCGAGATGGAGTTGAAAGAAGTTGCGAAGCAGGATGAGGTTTTGGAATGAGACATCAAGTAAGAGGAAACAGGTTAGGACGGAATTCTTCCCAGCGGATGGCGTTGCTGCGGAATCTCGTCACGTCTTTCTTAGAGAAAGAGCGTATACACACCACCTTGGCTAAAGCGAAAGCCACGCGACCGGTTGCAGAGAAGATGATCACTCTTGCCAAAAAAGATTCTCTCCACCATCGAAGACAGGCTTTGAAGTTTATATATAAAAAGAACGTCGTGGCCAAACTTTTTGATGACATCGGTCCCAGGTTTTCTGAAAGGCCTGGTGGGTACTCCCGGATCGTTAAGATCGGAACGCGTGCAGGAGACGGTGCGGAAATGGCCATTCTTGAGCTTGTTGGAACAGAATTTAAGAAAAAAGAAAAAAAGAAGGACAAACTAAAAGAAGCCAAAAAGGCTGCAGTCAAGAAGTGATCTTGTATCCTTATTGTCCCTTCGGTTTAATCCAGAGTCTTTGACCCGGGTAGATCTTTGATCTTTGTGTCAATCCATTGATCGACAAAAATGTGATGAGATCCATTCCATACCTTTTCGCTATTTCGTAGGGAGTATCTCCGGTTTTTACGACATAGACCGTGACATCCGGAGGCTTTCCGGATTGAATGATCAGTTTTTGACCCACCCTTAAAAGATCGGACCCAAGATTATTTAGGGATTTTATCTTTTGCACGCTTGTGTTGAAGATGCTTGCAATGCGGTAAAGGGAATCGCCTCTTTTTACGGAGTAAATGAGGTTTTCTCCATCTTTTTGGAGATTGTTAGTCTGAGATGAGGGTGGAGTATAGCTTCCGCTAATAGGGACTTTAAGCCTCTGCCCGGGTTTGATGAGGTAATTTTTCCGGAGCTGGTTAAGCCTGGCAATGGATGAGATGGACGTTCTGTACCGGCTTGCTATCCCTGACACCGTTTCTCCTCGCCTCACGTAGTGGATGACATACGTTGCCTCGGGAGGGATCCACCGGGGGAGTGAAGAAACAGCGGAAGATGCCTGGTCTTTGAGGCCAAAAGGAACTTTTAGCGCATAGGTCTGGTCCGGTGTGGATTTATGCCGCAGTTCGGGATTCAATGCTGCCAGATCGGCTGTTTGAAGACCGAGTGTCTGGGAAAGTCCTGAAAGCCTCAAAGGCTTGCTGATCGAGATAGTCTCCCATTTTTGCGCAGGGAGAGGTTCTGGAAGTTGGAAGCCGTATTTTGCGGGATTTTGTATAATAAGGAGTGTGGCAATAAATCTGGGAACAAATCTGGAGGTTTCTTTGGGAAGCATGGTGTAGAGATCCCAGAAATTATCCAGGTAATTGATTCTTTGTGCTTTAATGATCCTTTGAACCCGGTATTCGCCGCAGTTGTATGCTGCTAGGGCGGTGGTCCAGTCGCCGAAAAATGAATGAAGATCTTCCAGATACTCGGCCGCTGCTCTTGTTGATTTGACAGGATCCATTCTTTCATCGATCCAGCGGTCGCGTTTCAGTCCGAATCGATACCCTGTCGAGGAGATGAACTGCCATAGCCCAAGTGCTTTTGCCTTGGAATATGCATTGACTTTAAATCCGCTTTCGATGATGGGCATCCAAGAAAGCTCTTCGGGGAGATTTTTTTCTTTCAGCACTTCGAGGATCATGTTTCGGTAAAGCCCGGATCGCTGGTAGGATTCCTCAAAAAACCGTTTTTCTCCTTTTTGGAAGAGCCTGATCTCTGCTTGGACATATTTATTCTCGACCAAAGGGATTGTTTGATGGTTTTCTCCAATAGCTGCTTGCCGTGATGCATAGATCTCCTGGATGCGTTTGGAGATCAAAAACCTCAGATCGTCTTTTTCCCGATTGAGATTAGAATCCTGAGGGAGTTTCATTCTTAAGATGAGGCTGTAGGCTTCATCCAAGGCGATTAGAGCTGTTTCCAGATCACCCCGGTCCCAAGCCACGCGTGCATCCTGGTAGGCATCCATGGCCATTTCCAGGAGTTCTTCCGGGTTGTCTCCCTTATCCAATAAGCCGGTCTTCTGCTCTGTCTTGGAGTTCTGATAAGACTCTTCAGGCTCTTCAATATTATCTTCAGAAATGATGTCACTTTTGGTCAGATGAAGCCTACCTCCTGTATCCGGGTCCTTTGATTGAACAGGATGAGGGATTTTTTCGAGAGATCGATTAGACGTACAGTTCCAGAAAAAGAATAAAAAAGCTGATATCAGGATGAAAAAAATGAATTTCTTTTTTATCATTGTTCAGAAAAAGGGGTATTTATAGCACGTGTCTGGGAATGAGTCAACTGGATAGAAAGAGAAACGGGGTTCGGACATAGCTTCAAGGGATTAAACTCTTTTACGGGGTGATTGGTTGCAGACAGGTTTATCTTTGTTTTTGATGCCAGGACCAGGCTGTGCGGATAATGGTGTCGATATCAGAGAATTCAGGTTTCCAACCGAGCACTTTTTCCGCCCGCTCCTTCGATGCCTGAAGAATCGGGACATCTCCCTCTCTTTGATTTTTTTGAACAAATTGGACCGGAAGTCCCGTGCATTTTTTGATATGCTCAAGAACCTCCAGAATAGAATAACCCTGATTTGTCCCGAGATTGATAATATGGCTTTGAGGAACATCCAAGATCTTTTTTAGTGCCAGCACATGTGCTTTTGCCAGGTCTGTGACATGAATATAATCACGCACAGCGGTTCCGTCTGGAGTGGGAAAATCATTTCCGAAAAGATAGAAATGCTTTTTCTTTTTCAAGAGAAAAAGAAGAATATTTGGGATGAGGTGAGTCTCGGGCTCATGCATCTCTCCCAGCTGGCTGTCGGGATCTGCGCCGGAAGCGTTAAAATAACGGAGGGAGATGAATTTTAATCCATATGCTCGTTCGTAATCCTCGAGGATCTTCTCGACAATAAGCTTGGTCCAGCCATAGGGATTGATTGGTTCCAGGGGATGGGATTCCGGGATAGGAATCTCTTGGGGTACACCGTAAACAGCAGCGCTGGAGGAGAAAATAATCGATTTCACGCCAAAATCCTGCATGGAATTCAATAAATTCAAACTGCTGACGATGTTATGTTCATAGTATTTGCGCGGATGTGCATAGGATTCCCCGACCTGAATGAGAGAGGCGAAATGGAGGACAGCTTGGATTGGATGCGTTTTGAAGATCTGGGACACGGTTTCCTTGTCCAGGAGATCTCCTTCAATGAGCTCCCCGTCCTTTATAAGCTCTCTTCTCCCGCTTGAAAAATTATCCAAGATGAGGACATCAAATCCCTCTCGGATCAGTTCTTTTACGGTGTGTGAGCCGATGTAACCTGCTCCTCCAGTGACCAAGATCTTCACGATTTCTCTCCTTTGACCACTGCTCCTGCAGCCTTGAAACCGCTTTCCCTGTCTTCAAATTGATTGTCTAGCTGCATCTCGTAAAGTTTTTTTAATATTTTTCCCATATCAGGACCTGGCTCGATCCCCAGTTTGATCAAGTCACGTCCCATGATGAGGGGTTTGATGCTTTCTTTGGTGACATTCATTTCTTTGAATTTATTTAACAACCAGGTGCTTTGCTCATCCAGTTGTTTGGCAGGGGTTTCATCTCTGCCGGCTCTATCTGCTGCATCAAGATAAATAAGGAGCTCGATCTCCCCCTCGACATCTGCAGCAAGCCGGTTGAAGGCTTTCTTGGTGATAACACTCCTGTTTTGCCAGAGTTCGGAAGCACGGTGGTGGCATCTGATCAGATCAAGTACGGTTTTTCTCAGATCATATCCGTTCCAAGAATGGATCTTAAGACGGATGAAAATATTCTCTGTGATTTTTTCACTCGTGATGTCATGCTTGTTATTTGTGATGACCATCCGGCCTTTTTTAAATTCCCAGTGAGCTGTATTGGGTTTCCCGATATCGTGATACAATGCGGCGAGAAGAAGGGCAAGGTTTTCCTGCCTGTTCTGCAAATGGGATTCTCCGATTCTTTTTGCCTGATCGACCGTGATCTTTGTGTGTTTCCACACCGTGTGATGCCCATAATCATCTTTTTCCGGGTGGAACACGGAATCCTGGATGGATAATGTCAATCGGTAAAGCTCGGGAATTATCTGTCTCAGGGCACCGAGCTGAAAAAGCTCCTCAAGGCCCAAAGATGGGACAGGGGAATCAAGGAGGATCTTGAATATCTCCTCGTTTATCCTTTCCATGCTCAATCCCGAAAGGTCGATGTTCTTGGAGAGAGAGTAGATTTCCTTGCCTATCTGATATTCTAAATTGGAAGCGAACCGGGCCGCTCTCAGCACACGCAGAGGGTCGTCAGGAAAAGCGTTTGGATTCGTAAGGCGGAGGATCTTTTCTTGGATGTCCGTCTGCCCATCTAAGGGATCGATAATAGTATGTGGTTCTAGTCGGATAGCGACGCTGTTGCACCGGAAGTCGCGTCTTTCGAGGTCCTTTTCGACCGGCAGGAAAGGGTCGGCTTCGATGATGAAGTC
>Ga0255055_10000034_pt1 | contig 95295 bp, 78 predicted proteins | sample JV7_2_27_MG_FD_188633 | JGI IMG/M metagenome (GOLD analysis project Ga0255055, IMG submission 188633) | Seawater microbial communities from Jervis Inlet, British Columbia, Canada - JV7_2_27 | ecosystem: Environmental > Aquatic > Marine > Inlet | place: Canada: British Columbia | collected... | reverse complement strand
CCGTCTCGCCGGTGTGGTCGGAGACCAGGAAGATTTCCGGTACCCTTTCTTCCTTCTTCTTCGCCATGACGCGAGGCTAGCCCGCATTGCTCACCGGGTCGCGTTGCGGGGGCGGCGTTGACGGCCGCCGGGAGGACCGGCACTTTCCCTCGACCATGCCCTACGACCCCAAGCAGATCGAGCCTCGCTGGCAGCGCTACTGGATCGAGAACCAGACCTTCAAGGCAACGCTCGATCCCGCCAGGCCCAAGTTCTACGTGCTCGACATGTTCCCCTACCCGTCCAGCGAGGGACTCCACGTCGGACACCCGAAGGGCTACATCAGCACCGACGCCATCTCGCGCTACAAGCGGATGCGCGGACTGAACGTGCTGCACCCCATGGGCTGGGACGCCTTCGGCCTGCCCGCCGAGCAGCACGCCATCGAGACGGGTACCCATCCACGTGAGACCACCCGGAGGAACATCGACAACTACCGGCGCCAGCTCCAGAGCCTGGGGCTCAGCTACGACTGGTCCCGCGAGATCGACACCACCGATCCCAAGTACGTGAAGTGGACGCAGTGGATCTTCACCAAGCTCCACGAAATGGGCCTGGCCTACGAGGCCGAGGTGCCGGTGAACTGGTGCCCGGCGCTGGGCACCGTCCTCGCCAACGAAGAGGTGATCGGCGGAAAGAGCGAGCGCGGCGGTCACCCGGTGGTGCGACTGCCGATGCGTCAGTGGATGCTGCGCATCACCCACTACGCGGATCGACTGCTCGAGGATCTGGAGGAGGTCGACTGGCCGGAACCCATCAAGAGGATGCAGCAGGAGTGGATCGGAAGATCCGAGGGCGCGCGGGTCGAGTTCCCGGTGGTGGGCCGCGACGGCGAGGTCATCGAGGTCTTCACCACCCGTTCCGACACCCTCTTCGGCGCCACCTACATGGTGCTCGCGCCCGAGCATCCCCTCGTCGCGAGGATCACCAGCGACGAGGCCCGGACCGCCGTGGACGCCTATGTCGACGCCACCTCCCGCAAGAGCGAGCGTTCCCGGCAGGCCGAACGCGAAGAGAAGACCGGAGTCTTCACCGGTGCCTGCGCCGAGAACCCCGTCAACGACGAGCACATCCCCATCTGGATCGCCGACTACGTCCTGGCCAGCTACGGAACCGGCGCCATCATGGCCGTCCCCGGCCACGATGAGCGCGACTACGAATTCGCCAAGACCTTCGACCTGCCCATCGTGGAAGTCGTCACGGGAGGCGACCTGTCGCGCGAAGCCTACGAGGGAGTCGGGACCTCGGTGAACTCCGACTTCCTGGACGGCCTCGAGACCCCGGCCGCCATCGCGAAGATGAACCAGTGGCTGGAGCGCGAGGGCAAGGGCGAGGCCGCCATCAGCTACAAGCTGCGGGACTGGCTCTTCAGCCGACAGCGCTACTGGGGCGAGCCCTTCCCGGTGATCCACCTCGAGGACGGAACCTCCAAGCTGGTGCCCGGGGACGAGCTCCCGGTGCTGATCCCCGATCTCGAGGATTTCGCCCCCAGCGGCGAGTTCGAGACGCCGCTTTCGCGGGCAGCGGAGTGGATCGAGACCCGGGACCCGGACTCCGGCGCCCCGGCTCGCCGCGACCCCAACACCATGCCCCAGTGGGCCGGAAGCTGCTGGTACTTTCTGCGCTTCTGCGACCCGACCAACGACGAGGCCCCCTTGTCCCGGGAGGCCGAGAACTACTGGATGCCCGTGGACCTCTACGTGGGCGGTGCAGAACACGCCGTGCTGCACCTGCTCTACTCCCGCTTCTGGCACAAGGTGCTCTACGACCTGGGGGTGGTGCACACCAAGGAGCCCTTCCAGAAGCTGCTGAACCCGGGAATGATCCTCGGCTGCAGCTACCGCTACTACGACGACAACCTCTCCGATGACCCATCGGCCAACCCCCGGGTCTACCCGGCCTCGGCGGTGCGCCTCGAGGGCGAGACGGCCTTCGCCGCCGACAGCGGCGAGGAGGTGAAGGCGCGCTGGGTGCCCCAGAAGGAGGTGCGCCGCGACAAGGAGGGGAGGCCTCTGCACCCGACACTCGAGGGCGTCGTCCTGGAGGAGGTGGTCGAGAAGATGTCCAAGAGCCGGGGAAACGTGCTCTCTCCCGACGAGGTGATCGAGAAGTACGGGGCCGACAGCATGCGCCTCTACGAGCTCTTCATGGGGCCGCTGGAAAAGGGAGCACCCTGGTCCACCGATGGGATCCCCGGCTGCTTCCGCTTCCTGCAGCGCGCCTACCGGCTGATGGTCGACGAGGGGAGCGAGGGAGAGCCGCTGCGCGAGCTGGTGGAGGGCGAGGGCAACGAGAAGCAGGCGAGGCTCACCGCCCGCACCATCGACGAAGTGACCAGGGAGCTGGAGCACATGCAGCCCAACACGGCCATCTCCAGGCTGATGGTCTGGAGCCGCGACATCACCCGGGACGGCCCGCTGCCCCGCGAGGGCGCCGAGGCCTTCCTGCGGATGCTCTCCCCCTTCGCGCCGCACCTGGCCGAGGAGCTCTGGAGCCGCCTGGGGCACCCCCAGTCGCTCGCCTACGAGCCGTGGCCGGAAGCCGACCCCGATCTCCTGGTGGCGCCCACCATCACGCTCGCCGTCCAGGTGAACGGCAAGCGCCGCGATGAGATCGAGGTCCCCATCGACGCCGACGAGGAGGCGATCAAGGCCGCGGCCCTCGCCTCGGAGAAGGTGCAGAGGCACGTGGGGAGCCGGGAGCCGCGCAAGGTGATCCTGGTGAAGGGGCGGCTGGTGAACGTGGTGGTGTGAGGCCGGCGCTCTGAGGAGGCGTCCGATGCATCGCCTGGTCTGCCTGGGCGACAGCGTGACCCAGGGATTCAAGAGCGGCGCGATCTTCGAGCCGAACCTCTCCTTCCCGGCGATCATCGCCCGGGAGATGGGTCTCGCCGAGGCGAAGTTCCGCCACCCCGCCTTCTCCGGAGAGGGTGGCCTTCCCATCAACATCGAGCACCTCTTGCGACGGCTGGACCGCGAGTTCGGCCGCGGAGTTCGCCCGTGGGAGATCCCGCTCGCCGCAATCCAGCTGCGGCGCTGGATGGATCGCATCGAAGACTACTGGGAACGGGGCGCGGGAAACGAGCCCCTCCCCCATGGCGGCCCTCATCAGAACCTCGCGGTCTGGGGCTTCGAGATGCAGGATGCCTATCAGCTGAGCGCCGGGCTGTGCGAGGAGATCATCGATGGCCCGAGCGACGCGTGGCTGGTCCAGGTCCCGGAGTACGCGATGTACCGCACGGCGCGACGGGTCTTGAACCCCACTCACTCCACACGCCGAGAGGACCTGGAGGCCACCCAGCTCCAGCGTGCCGCGGAGCTGGCCAGGGACGGCGGGATCGAGAACCTGATCGTGTTCCTCGGCGGCAACAACGTGCTGTCCACCGTGACCCGGCTCCGCCTCGAGGAGAGCACCGACGAGGACCTGGAGCAGATCGATCCCAGGGGACGCAAGGCGACGCTGTACCGGCCAGAGCACTTCGACGAGCTGCTGAAGCGACTGATGGGGAAGCTCGAGGCCCTGGGGGACAACGGGGGTCGCGTGGACCGGATCTTCTGGGGGACGGTCCCACCGGTGACGATTCCCCCCGTCACCAACGGCGTCGGCGGCCGGATGGCGTCCGCCGGGAACCTCCAGTCCCCGTACGGGTCCGACGACGATCCCCGCTGGTTCAGGCGCTACTTCGAGGCCTACACCCGACCCTGGGTGTCCGCCTCCGCGTTCCGCGAGAGAGAAGATCCGCACCTGAGGGGCGCGGAGATCATCCGCATCGACCAGGTGATCGCCCGGTACCGGGAGATCCTGAAGCGCAGGGTCCGGGAGCACAACGAGGCGCGCGGCAGGGCCGGTCTGCCGGAAGACTGGCTCGTCGTCGACACACACTGGGCCCTCGAAAGGATCGCCTACCGCCGCTACCTCGAGGATCCCTCGGTGCCGCCGCCGCCGGGCTGGTCGCGCTACCAGATGCCCGAACCCTACCATCGGGCCAAGCTCGACACTCGCTTCCTGCGGGCCCGGGAGGGAAAGCGGGTGGCCGGCGGCCTCTTCGGCCTCGACGGGGTGCACCCCACCACGGCGGGCTACGGCCTGGTCGCGCAGGAGTTCATCGACGTGATGGAGGGAGCGGGCGTCCCGTTCTTCCACGGCGACGGCCGCACCCCGCGGAGCGGCCCCATCGCGGTGGACTTCGAGCGCGTGATGCAGCTCGACTCGTTGATCGAGAACCCGCCGCAGACGCTCGACGATCTCTGGGAGAAGCTCGTGGACAGCGATCAGATCCTCGCTCTCTTCGAGCGGGCGTTGCGGGCATTCTCCTCCGGATGATCGGCGGCGCGCGGAGGATCGATTCGGGCTTGCGGCGTCAGGATCGGTACCACCGACGCATCCACCTCGATGGACAGCGGCGTCGTGCCGCGGTAGTCGCCGTCGATCTGCACGGCGGTGGGCTCCTGCGCCTCGATGACGATGCGACGTCCGGTCCGGTAGGCGACGTCCGGGAGCCGTGACACCCGCCGCGCACCCGCCGCGCAGGCGTAGCGAAGGAGATCCCCCACGCGCCCGCCGCTAAACACACAGATGTCGAGCACTCCCGAGTCGGGGCGCGCGCGGTCCGCGATGGAGAAGATGCCCCCGTAGTTGCGGATGTTGCTCACGACCGCGAGCGCGCCGGGGAGCGGCTCGGCCCCGTCGACGTAGACGCGGAGTCGGGGAGCGCGATAGTGGCGCAGGGCGCGCAGGATCGGCCGCGCGTAGCCGGGATAGCCGAGGGTGCCCCGATGGGTCCGCGAGATCGCGCGGGTCACCATGGCGTCGAAGCCGCTGCTCGCCACCAGGAGAAAGCGGCGCGATCCGGCCCGCCCGAGATCGAGGCGGCGGCAGGTACCGCGCTCGACCAGCGCCGCCAGCGCTTCCGGATCGCGCGGGATGCCGAGCTCGCGCGCCAGCATGTTGGCGGTTCCATAGGCCAGGTGTGCCAGGGGAATGCGAGAGGGATCCTCGAGTCCGTTCAGAACGTCGTTCACCGTGCCGTCGCCGCCCGCCACCACGATGCGGTCGAGGTCCCCCTCCGACTCCCGCTTGCGCACCCGCTCGCCGGCTTCTTCGGGACTTCGCGTCGAGAAGCACTCGACCGCGTGGCCCCGGTCCCCGAGGCGCCGGACCAGCCGCTCCGCCCCGCGTGCGGCGGCGCCACCGCCGGCGATGGGATTGACGACGACGAGGACCTTCATCCCCCGGCCGCTTCGAGGCGGTGGCGGCGCCCGAATACGGCCAGCCCCGCGACGCCCGCGAGCACCAGCCCCAGGCTGATCGCCTGGTTGATGGTGATGTCCGCCCCCGCAGCCCGGAACAGGATCACCTGGCTCTCGTAGTAGCGCACGAAATCGAGGGCGATCCGATAGCCTGCGACGAGGACGATCGAGGTGAAGAAGAGCGCGCCGGGAAAGGGCCGGCGCCGTGCCAGCCAGGCCAGAAAGGCGAAGCTCGCGAAGGCGAGCAGCGCGGTATAGAGCTGGGTGGGGTGAACCGCCGCACCGCGAAACAGCTCCGCCGCCGGGCTGCCCTCGGGAAAGCGCACGCCCCAGGGAGCCGTGCACACCAGCCCAAAGCAGCAGCCGTTCAGGAAGCAACCGATGCGGGTGATGCCTTCGCCCAGCAGCACCGAGGGCATGATCACGTCCACGTGGGGCAGCACCGGGAGGCGGTGGTAGGCGAAGAAGGCCACGGAGCCGAGGACGGCCAGGACGACGCCGCCCAGCATCGAGAGCCCGACGATGCCGAAGCTCCCTTCGCTCTGGAATGGATTCACCGCGTCGAGCCAGGTGCCCTGCGGCGGGCGGAACACCTCCGGATGGGTCACCACCCAGAGCAGCCGGGCTCCCAGGATCGAGCTCACCAGGATCAGCATGCTGGCGTCGAGGACGCGGTCCGCATTCAGACCCTGCGCCCGGGCCCGCCAGACGGCGACTGCGATTCCGACGACGAAGGCGAGGAGCAACGCCGTCCCGTAGGCGGCGACCGGGTATCCACCGATCTCGAAGAGGATCGGGTGCATGGCGTACGGGTAGCTCAGGATCCCGGCGAAACGTACCGCCCGGCCGCCGGGGGGCTTCGTCTCGCCGCGGAGGGGGCACGCGCGGCGCATCTTCCCCTATATTGGTGGGCCGCAGAATTAGAACGTGTTCTACCTGTCGCGAAGCCTCCACCGGAGCATCGCGACACCGCGCAGACAGAGGACGGAGACCTCCATGGCAGGCGACACGGCGACAGTACAGGGGAATGAGACGCTTCCCTCCGAGCCGCGACGGCTTCGGGACATCGCGAAGTGGGACATGGAGGCGGACGTGGTCGTCGTGGGTCTCGGTGTCGCGGGGGGCTCCGCGGCCATCGAGGCGGCGCGGGCCGGCGCCGACGTGCTGATCCTGGAGCGGGCGGCGGCCGGCGGGGGAACGACGGCGGACTCCGGCGGCCTGATCTACTTCGGCGGCGGGACCCCCGTCCAGAAGGCCTGCGGCTTCGACGACACCCCGGAGGAGATGTTCAAGCACCTGATGCAGGCCAGCGAGGGGCGCAACGAGGAGAAGGTGCGGCTCTACTGCGAGCGGAGCGTCGAGCACTTCGAGTGGTTCGTCGGACTGGGGCTCGAGTTCAAGGAGTCCTTCTACCCCCACAAGGCTCCGATCCAGGAAACGGACGACTGTCTCATCTACTCCGGGAACGAGGCCGCATTCCCCTTCAGCCAGAACGCGAGACCGGCGCCCCGGGGTCACAAGACGAGGAAGGAAGGAGATGCCGGCGGCCTGATCATGCAGAAGATCATCGCCGGCGCGAACCAGGCCGGCGCCAGGACGGTGACCAACGCGCTTTGCGAGACACTCGTGACCGCCGAGGATGGCCGCGTCGTGGGACTGGTGGCCGAGATCGACGCTGAGGAGAAGCTCGTCCGCGCCGGCCGGGGCGTGATTCTCGCGGCCGGAGGCTTCATCAAGAACAAGGAGATGCTCGCCAGGCACGCACCGCAGCTGCTCCACTGCAACTATCCCCTCGCCACCGACGGAGACGACGGCCGCGGCATCCGCATGGGCATGGGCGCCGGCGGTGCCGCCATCCACATGGGAGAGGGCTTCGTCTCGGCTCCCTTCTACCCGCCCTCGGCGCACGTCAAGGGCATCCTCGTCAACGGACAGGGCCAGCGATTCATCAACGAGGACGCCTACCACGGGCGAAGCGGCGATTTCGTCCTGAATCACCAGGGCGGTGTCGCCTATCTGATCGTCGACGACGAGCTCTACGGACCGACCCCGGCCTTTCACAAGATCGTGGCCGTGGAGGAGACCATCGAGGCCCTGGAGAAGGCGGTCGGGTTTCCCGAGTCGACGCTCACCACCACCGTGGCGTTCTTCAACCGGCACGCGGCCAATGGCGAAGACCCGCTCTTCCACAAGGCGCCCGGTTACCTGCGACCGCTGTCGGCTCCGCCCTACTCCGCTCTGGACCTGCGCGTCGGGAAGTCGATCATCCCGGCCTTCACCCTGGGTGGCCTGGAAACCTCGCCAGGCGGCGAAGTGCGCACGCCCGACGGCAAGCTGGTTGCGGGCCTCTACGCGGCGGGCCGCACCACCGCGGGCCTCCCCCACTCGGCGAGCGGCTACGCCAGCGGTCTCTCCATCGCCGACGGCAGCTTCTTCGGCCGCCAGGCGGGGAGGTCGGCGGCCAAGGCGGAGCCCTGGTAGCGCGCCAGCGGGGACGTTGTTGAACGTTCAACTTCTCGGGGATCCCCGAGAAGTTGAACGTTCAACAACGTCCCCGCTTAACTAAGCTAGGCACCGTGACCCCTTTCGAGCTGCTTCTGGTGCTGGCGTCGGCGCTGCTCCACGCAATCTGGAGTGCTTCGATCAAGGGCAGCCGAAACCCACTCGCCTTCAACCTGCTCCAGTCAGCCGCGGCCGTGGTCGCGGCCCTGCTGATCCTCCCACTCTTCGAGCTGGATGAGATCCCGACTGCGGTCTGGCAGCTGACCGCCGCAACGGGAATCGCCCACGGCCTCTACTTCTACTTCATGAGCCGGGCCTACCAGGAGGCGGATCTGAGCCTGGTCTATCCGATCATCCGCTCCACACCGGCCTTCCTCCCGCTGATCGCAGTGCCCCTGCTGGGGGAATCGGTCTCGCCGTGGGGGGCACTCGGAATCGCGATCCTGGTAGCCGGCATCTGGCTGATCCACGCCGACCGGAACCTGGGGCTCCGAAAGCTGCGCTCGCGGGGGATCCGATTCGCCTACCTGACCCTGGCGGCCACCGTCGCCTACTCCCTCATCGACAAGCAGGCCATGGTGCACTTCTCGGAGGCCAGCTGGACGGGCCCCCTGCCCCGGACCGTCGTCTTCTACTTCATGCTCTCGGTGGCGAACGCGCTGGTGTTCGTCCCCCTGGCACTGCGCCGGGTTTCCTGGGCGACCCTGCGCGAGGTGGCAAGGTGCGAGGGAGGGCTCGCCATGGCAGCGCTCGCGGGTAGCTTGATGAGCTACGGCCTGATCCTGGAGGCCTTCCAGACCGCGCCGGCCAGCTATGTGGTGGCGGTGCGACAGGTGAGCGTGCTCTTCGCATTGCTCTTCGCGGTCGTGTGGCTGCGCGAGCGGCCGGACCGGCGCCGGATCATCGGAGCCACGGCCACCGTGGCGGGGGTCGCCCTGATCTCCCTGATGCCGTGATGCGGACCCCGACCCGGAGCCCTCGCTACGCGACCGAGTGAGAGATGCGGGCTAGGTTGGCGAGGATGCGGCTTCCGCGCAACTCGCGGCGATACCGGGCCTTCCTCGCCCTCGCCGGCTTCGCCGGAGCGCTGCTGCTGCGCGTTCTGGGCGCGACCTGGAGGGTGCGCACCATCGGGGAGGATCCCCTCTCGCGCGGCGATCCCCTGGTCCTCACCACCTGGCACCGGGGCCTGCTGATCGCCGCCTACTGCTGGAGGAATCGCGGCATCATCGTTGCCATCAGCCAGAGCCGAGACGGTGACCTGGCGAGCTCGGTGATTCGCCACCTCGGCTTTGCCGCGAGCTCGCGAGGCTCGAGCTCGAGTAGCACCACGGGCCTGCTGCGGAAGCTGATCCGGCAGGTGCGGGCGGGACAGCCGGTGGGCATTTTGCCCGATGGTCCCCGGGGACCGGCCGGAACGGCCAAGCCCGGCGTGATCGCCCTCGCCCGCGCCGGCGGCGCCCGGGTGGTGCCGATCGGCATCGCCGCTTCCCCCTCGAAGCAGTTCGGCAGCTGGGACCGAGCTATCCTCCCTCTGCCTTTCGCACGGGTCACTTGCAGCTACGGAGAACCGATCCAGGTGCCGAAAAAGGCCACTGGCGAAGCACTCGAGAGATTGCGCAGCGAGCTCGAGGCGACCCTGGATCGCATGAACCTCCAGCTGGATCGGGAGCTGGGCATCGCCGACTGATCCAGAGTCGTTCCGCGGAAGCAGTGACTCGAGCAGATGGGAAGGAGATCGTCGTTGGACGAGAAAAGCGGCCATCTGCGGGTGCTGTCCATGAATCTCTGCAACGGCCGTGCGGAGCGCGAGGCCCTGGGCCGGAAGATCGAGGAGCTCGACGTCGACGTGGTCGCCGTCCAGGAGCTCTCCCCCGGCCTGGCTGGCGTCATCTCTGAGCTGCTCCCCCACGGCAAGCTCGAACCGACCGCAGACGGCCTGGGGATGGGGATCGCTCTTCGCCACCCGGGGAACGTCGAGCGCCTCGCGCTGTGCGACCGAGACGCCCGGGTCGTGGAGCTGGCTCCCTGTGAGTGGCCCGACCTTCCCGATCGCATCGAGCTCGTGAACGTCCACATCCAGGCGCCCCACTGCTTTCCCCCGTGGCGCGCGCTGGCCCGCCGCCGCGACCAGATCCGGTCGCTGAACGCGTATCTCCGCGGCGTGCCCAAGCGCCGCCGCGCGGTGGTCGGCGACTTCAACGCCACGCCCCTCTGGCCGGTCTACCGCGCCCTCGCCTCCCACCTCGAAGACGCGGCAAAGCTCCACGCCGAGGTCACTCGCCGCCGCCCGTCTCGTACCTGGGCCCCCTGGAAGCGCGCACCCCGCCTGCTCCGCATCGATCACGCCTTCCTGCGCGGTCTGACCGTCGACCGCTTCGAAGTCGTCGAGGTGACCGGAAGCGACCACGGCGGCATCCTGGCCGACCTGCGGCTATAGCGTACAGTGGGGACGTTGTTGAACGTTCAACTTCTCGGGGACCCCCGAGAAGTTGAACGTTCAACAACGTCCCCACCAGCATCGCTACGATGCCAGCGCGCGCTCGATGGCCCGCTCGAGCCAGCCGCCGATGTCCGGATGATCGAGAAGTCCGGAGCTTCGCAGCCGCTCGGCGGCGATGGCCTCCACCTCCGCGACGCTACCCGCCTCGAGGGCCCTTCGAGCATCGTCGGCCACCTTGCCCACCTCGAGGGAGCGGACGATCTCCTTCACCACCGGCACCGCACTCGCCACACCCGAGAGCTCACCGATACCGAGCCCCACGAGAAGCGGAACGGCGAGGGGGTTGCTCGCCATCTCGCCGCAGACGGAGACGGGGATGCCCGCCCGGCTCGCCGCCCGCACCGTGCGGTCGATCAGAGCCAGGACGGCCGGATGAAAGGGAGAGTAGAGATGGGCGACCTTCTCGTTGCCCCGATCGACCGCCAGGGTGTACTGGGTGAGGTCATTGGTCCCGATGCTGAAGAAGTCGCAGTTCCGGGCGAGGGAGTCGGCGATCAGCGCCGCCGAGGGGATTTCGATCATCACGCCGATGGGGAGATCGGGATCGAAGCACGCACCGCGGCGGCTGAGCTCCTCCTTGGTCTCCTCCACCAGGACGCGGACCCTGAGAAGCTCCTCGATGGCGGAGATCATCGGGACCAGCAGCCGCACGTTCCGTCGGGCGCTGGCCCGGAGGATCGCGCGCAGCTGGGCGCGGAAGGTCTCCTCGTCCGAGAGGGAGAGACGGATCGAGCGCCAGCCGAGCTGGGGATTCTCCTCCGCCAAAATCACCAGGTTGGGAATCGCCTTTTCCCCACCCAGATCGAGGGTGCGGATCGTGACCGGACGCGGCGCCATGGCCTCGGCCACGCCTTCGTAGAGCTGCTCCTGCTCGTCCTCGCTGGGAAAGCCGCGGTGGGCCAGGGCGATCAGCTCGGTCCGGAACAGCCCGATGCCTTCGGCGCCGTGCCGCTCGCAGAGCCGCAAATCGCCCAGCAGACCGACGTTGGCGGTCAGACGGACGCGGGTCCCGTCGCGCGTCTCCGCCGGCCGATCGGCGAGGGCGTCGAGATGCTCGACGGCGACGAGATCGCGATGCTTCACCCGCTCGTACTCTCGCCGGATCTCTTCATCCGGCGAGAGGTAGATGCAGCCGATATCGCCGTCGACGATCGCCAGCTCGCCCGGACGTGCCGCCTCGAGAATGCCGGCCGCACCCGTGACCGAGGGAATCTCGAGGGCGCGGGCAAAGATCGCGCCGTGGGAGGTCGGACCGCCGTGCTCGGAAGCCACCGCGGCGATCTTCTCGGTCTCCAGCAGGGCGAAGTGGGCCGGCAGCAGGTGGGAGGCGACCACGATCGCCCCATCGGTGAGCGGTACGTTGTGGGTTCGCACACCGAGCAGCTTCGCCATCACCCGCTGCCCGACGTCCACCACATCGATGCCCCGCTCGCGGAAGAACGGATTCTCGATGCGCTCGAACACGTCCCGGTAGGCCGCGAGCACCTCCCGGATCGCCTGGAGCCCGCTCCCGGTCTGCCCGACGCTCTCTTCCAGCTTGGCGACGAATCCCTTGTCCTCGAGGATCTGGATGTGCGTGTTGAAGACGGCGGCGAAATCCGGACCGAAGCGCTCACCCACCTCGTCCCGCACGTCGTGCAACTCCCGCCGCGCTTCGGCGACGGCATCGAGAAGATCGCGCCGCTCCTGCTTCGAATCCGGGTTTGCGACGTAGTCGACGCTCTCCAGATCGACGGGATCATCGAGGAAGTGGACGGGCCCGATGGCGATGCCCCGCGATGCGGGAATGCCGCGCACCTCGACGTTTCGCTCGGCACGGGGGGGGGCCTTGACCGCGGCGAAGCCGAGACCGGCGCTGCCGAGCTGCGAGACGATCCACGCCCGCACCTCTTCGGGACCCGACATCAGAGCGAGGAGCTGGGAGTTCATGACCAGCGGGGCGATGAGCCGGGCGCAGGTTTCGAGCAGCTCCACGTCTTGCGGCTGGAACTCGCGGCGCTCGCGGGTCTGCACCACCAGCACGCCGATTGGGAATTGCCCGAGACTGGACGGAAGGCTCACGATGAGCGGTGCCGCCATCAGCGATGGGAACCGCTCCTCCCCGGTCTCGGGGAAGTAGCGGTACTCGGGATGGGAGGGCGCATCCACCACCGCCACGGCCTCGCCGCTTTGGGCGGCGTGACCGACGAGCCCCTCTCCCAAGGAGAGACGCACCTGGCCGAGCGCGCTCTTGTCGAGACCCATGGTGGCTCTGAGCAGCAGGTGCTTGAGGTCGGGCTCGGTCAGGTAGATCGAGCAGACCTCGGCGTCCAGGCGCTTGGCGACGAGATCGACGACGTTGTCCAGGGTCTCGTTCAGGTCGTGCGACCGTGAGACGATTCCCGCAACATCCGCAAGCAGCGTGTTTCGGTCCGGAATGGTACCCCCCTGGTGTGCAGACCACCGAAAGAGCGACTGGTAGTCATGTTACAGGAAGCGAGGCAGGGCTGCGGCCCCCACGGGGCTCAGCGGGCCGGGCGCGCAGATCGCCCCCGTGGCGCGCCAGGTAGAATGCTCTTCGTCGCGGCGCGGAAGCTAGTGGGACAGAAACGGATCGCTCTCGTGAGAGAGCCGGAGCACAGGCGGGAATACGTGATCCTTGTCCTCGAAGCGGAACCCGAGAGCGAGAAGGATCTTCCGCTTCGTGTCCATGCGGCAGTTCATGCCCTTTTCGACACTGTGAATGGTGCGAAGCGCCACTTTGGCCTTGCGGGCCAACTGCGCTTGCGTCATGAGCCGATTCTCGCGCAGTTCACGTACTCGATTGGGACGGTCCCGGGTGTCGCTCACGTCGTATTTCCTCGGTCGTCGTGCGGCTCGGCGCTCTGGCAACTGCCGAACGTTTCGGACAGTCCCGGGATTTCTTTAGAAAAATTCGGAGCTTGGCGGCTTTTCGGTCAACGGGCTGCGCACCATCCGCAAGTTCAGTATTCCCGAGGGGATAGGCGCTTGGACGCATACTCCCGAGGGCTCATTGAACCCAAACTTCGCTTCACAGATGTGCAATCCCGCCCGGCCAAGGGCCCCACCGGAGCCGACCTTCGCATGCGGGCGCAGGGGTCCACGATCATCCCGGGAGATGCGGGGAGAGGATCTTGCGACGCGCCCTGATCGTCGGCCTGATGGGCCTGGTGCTCCTCGCCGCTTCGGCGTGGGCGGGCTTCCGTCTGGCGGCTCGGATCGCGCCCGAGCGCCTCCGCGTCGAGACCGAGCGGCGTCTCTCGAGCCTCCTCGACGCCCCGGTGCAGATCGACCAGACCCGGCTCTCGCTCGGTTGGGGTCTGATCCTGGAAGCCAGGGGGGTGGAGGTGGAGCCAGGAGGGGCGGCAGGTCGACTGCGGGTCGAACGCGCATTGGCCCGTCTGGATCCGGTGGCCCTGCTGATGGCGCGCTTCCGGCTCGACTGGCTCGCCCTGGAGGGAGCCAGGTTCAGGATCGCGCTCCCTGCCCGCGCCTCGGGGCGCAGCGGCGAGTACGACCTGCGAGACACCGTCGAGGCGCTCGATCGAGCGGCCCGCTCCCTGCTCGAGAAGTGGCCCCCCATTCGCAAGCTGGAGATCCGCAGCGGGACCATCCTCTTCGCCGACTCAGCCCTGGACGAGCCCCTCGCCATCCGCATCGAGGAGGTGAGCGGCGAGGCTCGCCGGGCGAGCTTCCGCCGTCGGACGGAGCTTCGGATCCAGGCGCGGATCCGGGATCCAGAGGGGAGGGGGGGGACGATTGCCCTGCGCGCAGAGGCCGATGGGAGAATCCGCGCCACGCTCACTCTGGAGCGGATGGATCTCGCGATCCTGGCGCCCTACGCGTCTCAGCTCGGTGTCGCTTCCGGCCTGGGCGGAGAGGCGGAAGGCACCGTCGGCTGGCAGCACCAGCCGGGACGACCCCACCACCTCGACATCCGGCTGGAAGTCAGCGGCCTTCGCGCCTCGCTGCTCCGAGGCGAGGAGAAGAGCCCCTTCGCGATCGCGCTGGACCGGTCCGCCCTGGCCGCCCGGATCGAGGCCCGCCCCGATGTCCTGCGCCTCGAGGAGGCTGAGATCTCGGACGGTCAGGTGACGCTTCGCGCGGAGGGAAGCCTGGCGCTTCCGGTCGAGAGACGCGCCGACCTGCGGCTGGCGGTCCAGCTGCTGGAGCTTCCTCTGCTGCGGCTCCGCGAGGCGCTCGCCTACCTCTCCCCAGAGATCCGGGCATGGCTGGAGCCCCTCAGTGATCGGGTGGAGGCCGGCCGGCTGCTGGAGCTCCGCGTCGAAGCGCGCACCACGGTGGCGGGCTTCCGAGAGCTCGTCGAGAGCCGCTTGCGGAGCCGTCCGGGAGAGATCACCGTGCGAGCGGAGATCGCCGACGCGGGGCTGCGCATCGGCGCGGACGACAGACACCTCGAGGCGGTCAGCGGCAGCGCGATCTGGAGCGGAGACGTCCTGGAGCTCCGCGACGTACGCGGTCGACTCGGCACGCGGTCGCTTCCGAAGCTCGACGCCACCGTGCGCGGCCTCGCGCAGATCCACTCCCTCGACGAGGTCAACTGCATCCCTCCGCCCTCGAAGATCTCTCTGCCGGGAACCAGGGGACTGCGGGACTGGATCGGCGCGCGGCACCGCGAGGGCGCCGAGCCCGCCTGGAAGCGGCTCAGCATCGATGCGGATTGGATCCTCCACCCGGCCTTGCTGTGCAGCCTGGAGCACGCCTTCGGTGAGATCTCCTCCGCACCGGATGGCCTCGACTTCACCGTCGGGCACGGGGTGTGGGCGGGCATTCCGGTCCGGGGAGCGGGCTCCTATCGGCGGGTGCCCGAGGAAAGCCTCGCGCTCGAGCTGAGTCTCGGCCCTCCCTTCGAGCCCATGTGGCTCGAGCCGGCACCGGATCCCTGGGCCAAGGGCCGCTGGGAGATCGAGGCCAGCCGCCTCGGCGACTGGCGCATCCGAGGCGGCTCGGGACGTTTCCGGATCTCCGGGAGCACGCTGCGACTGGAGGATTCCACACTGCTGCTGGCCCCCCTCGGAGAGGTCGAGGGGAATGCGGAGATCGCCCTCGGAAGCGAGGCGGAGCTCCCCTTCCGGATCGAAGGCCAGATGCGGAAGATGGACCTGCTGGATCTCACCGCGTCGTCCGGCCTCGAGGAAGAGCTCCTGAGCGGTCGCCTGGTCGGAGCCGGCGTCTTGACGGGCCGGCTTCACGAGGGACTCCCCTTCCTCACCGATGCCGAGGGCGTGCTCTCTCTCCACGCCCGGGAAGGAAAGATCCACCAGGAGCTCCCGCTCTTCGTCGCCATCACCGTGGCCAGCGACCGCTTCGACCCGTTCCGCTCGCGGGAGGAGCTCCCCTACACGGCGATCGATCTCGTGGCCCGCATCGAGGGAGGCCAGGTCCACTCGGAGACCCTCTCGCTCGATGCGCCCTCGCTGAAGATGGTGGGCTCGGGACAGGTGGGAGCGGTTCCGCCCCACGACGCGGAGGCGGTGTTGGGTCTGTTCTTGTTCCCGACCCTCGATGCTCTCATCAACCGGGTTCCGGTGCTAAACAGGGTCATCCTCGGACGGGATGAGAACCTCTTGGGCGCCTACTTCGCAATCACCGGAACCTGGAAGGAGCCGAAGGCGCGGCTCATTCCCGTGAAGTCGTTCGCCGAAGGCCCCGCCCACTTCATGCTCGAGGGACCCGAGTTCATCTGGAACGGACTCAAGCGGCTCGAGTCCCTTCTCAATCCCTCGAGCGGCGCGCCGACGGCGACCGAGGAACCGGAGCCCACGCCGTGACTAGCCTGCAAAAGGCTCGAGACAAGATCTTGAGCCGCCGCGAGGCGGCGCGCGCGGTGCGAGCCGCGCAGCGACGCGGCGAGAGAGTGGTACTGACCAGCGGCTGCTTCGATCTGCTTCACGTCGGGCACTTGCGAAGCCTGGAAGAGGCGCGCAGCTACGGCGACCGGCTGGTGGTCGCCATCAACAGCGACGCGTCGGTCCGGCGCATCAAGGGGCGGAATCGGCCCATCATCCCGATGCGGCAGCGCGCAGAGCTGCTGGCGGCTCTCCAGTGCGTGGACTGGGTGATGAGCTTCGGCGGCCAGACGCCTCGAGCGGTGATCGGTGCCCTGGCTCCGGACGTATACGCGAAGGGCGGCGAGTGGCCGCTCGCGACCTTGCTGGCGCAGGACGCGCCCCCGGACTGGAAAGGCGAGGTAAAGCGGCTGCGCCGGGTCCCCGGGGTCCGCACCACGGCGATCCTCGAGCGGACGCTCGAGAAACGAGGGCGGTCCGCGAGGCGTCCAAGCCGGTAGAGGCGGTAGAGGATCCGCGTGGACGACGCGAATGCGACCCTGAAGGAGCTCACCGACGAGATCGGCCGAGTGATCGTCGGTCAGCGCCCCCTGGTGGAGGGGCTCCTGATCGGACTGCTCGCCGGAGGACACGTCCTCGTCGAAGGCGTTCCGGGGCTCGCCAAGACCACGGCGGTGCGAACCCTGGCACACACCCTGGGCCTGGGCTTTCGCCGCATCCAGTTCACGCCGGACCTGTTGCCGGGGGACCTGATCGGCACTCCCATCTATGTCCCCGACGAGCGGCGCTTCACGGTGCGAAAGGGGCCCATCTTCGCCCCGATCGTGCTGGCCGACGAGATCAACCGGGCGCCGGCCAAGGTGCAGTCGGCACTCCTCGAGGCCATGGAGGAACGCCAGGTCACGATCGGCGAGGAGACCTTCACGCTCCCCGACCCCTTCATGGTGATGGCCACCATGAACCCAATCGATCTCGAGGGAACCTATCCGCTGCCCGAGGCCCAGATCGATCGCTTCATGCTCAAGCTTCTGGTTCCCTACCCGGAGGCGGACGAGGAGAAGGAGATCGTGGCCCGGGACGGAGGCGAGAGGCCCACCCTGCGCACCGTCACCAACCCGGTGGTCGTGCACGAGCTGCGCGGGGCGGCGTCCACGGTGCACGTAGCGGAATCGGTCGCTCACTACGCCGTGCAGCTGGTGCGAGCCACGCGGGATCCACAGGTGGCGGGCGCGCGCCTCGCCTCCCCCGGCGATCGCCCGGCTGCCGGCAGTATCTCGGTCGGCGCCTCGCCGCGCGCGTCGATCTTTCTGGTGCGCGCGGCACGGGCGCGGGCGCTCCTCGACCGCCGCCGCTACGCGACGCCCCACGACGTGAAGCGCGTCGCCGCCGACGTCCTGCGCCATCGCCTGATCCTCTCTTACCAGGCCGAGGCGGACGGGGTGAGTGTCGAGGCCATCATCCGGGCCGTGCTGGACGCGGTCGAGACGCCATAGGAGTCCAATCCGACCGCGGTCGAGACAGCGTAGGAGTCCAACCCAAGGATGGATCAACTCGTCCCGAGCGGCGCCGAGCTCGAGCGCGCTGCTCGACTGCTGGAGGTGCGAAGCCGCCGGGAGGCCTCGAGCGCCTTTTCCGGCGGCTACCGCAGCGCCTTCCGGGGGGGCGGCATCGAGTTCGAGGAGTCGCGTCCCTACCTCCCCGGCGACGACGTCCGCGCGCTCGACTGGAATGCCACCGCGCGAAGCGGCATTCCCTACGTGAAGCGCTTTCGCGAGGAGCGGGACCAGACAGTGGTGCTCGCCGTCGACGTGTCGGCCTCGATGCGCTTCGAAAGCGTGGGCCGCGCCAAGGCCGCGCTCGCAGCCCATGCGGCCGCGCTGATCGCCGCCGCGGCCGGGCGGGCGGGGGATCGGATTGGCCTGCTCAGCTTCGACACCGAGATCCGGGACGAGATCCCGCCGGCGCGCGGCGAGGCCCACACCTGGAGGATCCTGTGCGCCCTGGTCGCCGCCGCCGGCCAGAGCTCCGGGGGAACGGATCTCGAGACGGTGATGTCCAGGCTGCGCGCCGGGATGCGTCGCCGGACCATCGTCTTGGTCTTCTCGGACTTCCGAGACGATCTCTTCTTCGCCACCCGGACCAACGGGGGACCGCCCCGAGCGGAGTGGGTGGCCCTGGCCCGCCATCACGACCTGGTCGCCGTGACCATCTGCGATCCGCGGGAGGAGGAGATCCCCAACGCGGGGATCATCCGCCTCAGCGATCCCGAGGCGCCCCACCGTCCGGTAGTATTCGTATTCGATACGCGATCCCAGCGGGCGCGCGCCCGCTACGCGGCCGCCTGCGCGGCGCGCCGACGAGCGCTCGAGCGACGCCTTCGCGCCGACGGCGCCGACACCCTGGCGCTGCGGACCGACCGCAACCCGCTTCACGCCCTCACGCGCTTCTTCCAGGCCCACGCGGGGCGACATCGCGGAGCGGTGACGTGAGGCCCGCGGCGGTGGAGAGCAGGGTCATCGCCCTCGCGCTGGTTCTCGCCGCGCTGGTGGCCTGCGCCGACGAGGGGGAGCGCCCTCCCCCCGCCCCGGCGAGTCTTCGCGGAACCATCGTGATGGAGCCGCCTCGCATCGGCATCGGGGAGACCGCCAGCGTCGAAGTCGCGGTGATCTCGCCGCCGGGTTACCGGGTGGCACCGGTCCCGACACCGGAGCGCGTGGAGGGCTTCTGGATCCTCGGGGCGGAAGCCCCCAGCGTCGAACGGAGCGCCAGCCGCTGGATCCACCGCACCCGCTTCCAAATTCGCGCGCGCAAGACCGGGAGCTTTGCCTGGCCCGCGCAGCGCCTCGAGGCCGAGGCACCGGACGGAACCCGAGTCGCGGTGGAGATCGCGGAGCGCCCACTGCGGGTCGAGGAGGTCTCCAAGGAGTTCCCGGGGCGGGAGATCTTCTTCCCGGTCCGCACGCCAGAGCCCCCGCGCTGGGGCCAGGGGGTTCTGCTCCCGGCGGCCGTCGGTGCGCTCCTCGCCCTCGCGGGCGTGGGCCTCGTCGCAGTGGTGCGCCGGGTGCGCAGCCGCAGTGCGGAAGCGAGCGGCAGCGGCGTCGAGGAGGATTCGACGCCCTGGCGGGGCCTCCAGGCCGCCTTGACCACGGCCGCCGAGCGGGTCGAGACCGATCCGTGTCGCGCGGCGGACATGGCCTCCGGGACCCTGAGACTCTTCGTGTCGCTGCGCTTCCGCACGCCGGCGACCACGCAGACCACCGAGGAGCTCGAGGCCACGGAGCCTCCCCAGGCACTGGCCTCCCGCTGGCCCGACCTGCTGGCGCTGCTTCGCACTCTCGACGGGGTGCGCTTCGTTCCCGGTGACGCGACCGCCGACGCGAGAAGGCGGGAGCAGGCGGCGGCGGCGATTCGCGAGGCGGAGGCCCTGCTGGCGGACCTGACACCTCGGGACAGCTGGCGGTGAACGCGCTCGGGAGCTGGCTTCACCCGCTGCTGCCCCCCGGAGTCGACGGGTTCTCGGCACCGGCCTGGCTGGCGATCCTGCTCCCCGTCGCCGCCGCGATGCTGACCGCGTCGCTGTGGCGACGACCCGCGGCCGCCCCGTGGCCAGCCATCGCCGAGGCGAGGGCGGCGGGCGCAAGGCGCGTCGATCTCCCGCGGCTGGCCTCCCTGCTGATGCGGGCCGGGGCGGTGGTGGCCCTGATCGCGGCGCTGGCCAAGCCGGTGGGAACAGCGAGCGAGGTGCGAGCGCAACACGACGGCCTCGATCTGGTGCTGGTGGTCGACGGCTCTGGAAGCATGCGCGCCCTGGATGCGGAGGGAAGGCGGGGACCGCGGACCCGCCTGGATCTGGCCCGCGAGGTCGTGTCGCGCTTCGCGCTGGACCGGGTCGCCGAGGGGGATCGCGTCGGCCTGGTGGTGTTCGGCGACAGCGCATTCACCCAGTGTCCCCTCACCAGCGACGGCAATCTGCTGGCGGCCTCACTCGCGCGGGTCGAGGCGGGCGTGGCCGGCGAGGCCACGGCACTCGGTGATGCGCTGGCCCTGGCGGTGAAGCGGGTCATCGCCGGCGAGGAGGAGACCGCAGCGGGGAAACCCGGCGGGACCGGGGGCGAGGCCCGCCCGATCGCCGGAAGGCTGGTGGTGCTGCTCACCGACGGGCGTTCCAATGCCGGGTCCGTACCCCCCGACGTGGCGGCGGCACTGGCCGCATTCCATCGCATCCGCGTCCACACCGTGGGAATCGGCTCCCGCGGCGAGGTGGCCATGGCGGGGGGAAGCCGGGGAAGGGAGCTTCACTTCGAACGCCACGATCTCGACGCCGGAGCACTGCGGCAGATCGCAGCGGCGACCGGCGGGCGCTTCTTCCACGCCCGCTCCTCCACAGACCTCGGCGGCGTCTACGACGAGATCGACCAGCTCGAGCGGGTCCCGCGCACCGCCCCACCGCGGCTGCGGGGCGCACCCATCCCCGAGCCCTTCCTGGCCATGGCAGGCGGGCTCCTGCTTCTGGAGATCCTGGCCACTCGGGTCCTCTGGAGAGGGATCCCGTGATGCCGCCGGACTTCGCGCATCCCGAGTGGGCCTCGGCGCTGGTCCTCCTCTTGACGTTGGCGGTGGGGGCCCTGATCGCCGCGGGCATCCGCGCGCGGCGACGTTGGCGGCTGCTGCTCGGACCCGCGGCACCGACCGACCGGAGTGCGCAGCGCACCGACGCGCTGCTGCTCGCCGCCCTCGTCGCCATCGGGATCGCGCTGCTCGGCCCCAAGATCGGCACGATGACGCTGCGGGTTCCGGCGTCGGGGGTCGACCTGGTGGTGCTGGTGGACGTCTCGCTCAGCATGGATGCCCGAGACACGCCTCCCAGCCGTCTGGCGCGCGTCCGGGAGGCGGCGGGCGCGGTGCTCGACTCGCTCGAGCCGGGGGACCGCGTGGCCCTGGCCGCCTTCGCGGAACGCGGGGTCCTCTTCACACCCTTGACCCCGGACCGGAGCGCGCTCGCGGAGATGCTCCCCGCCCTCGACAGCGCACTCATGGCGGACCAGGGTTCGCACCTCGCCTCCGGGATCGACGCGGCGCTCGGCGCCTTCGACCTGAACAGCGCCCGTCCCCGGGCGCTGTTGATCCTGAGCGACGGCGAGGTCTCCCCCCGGTCCCTGGCGAAGACCGCCGGGGAGCTCCACAGGGCAGGGATCCGAGTGATCGCCGCGGCTTTCGGCAGTGACGAGGGCGAGCGGATCCCGATGCGCGGTGGGCCCCTGCGAGGCGCCTCGGGAGAAACGGTCGTCTCCCGGCGCGAGACCCAGCAGTTGGCCCTCCTCGCCGATGGAAGCGGCGGGAGGCTCTTCCGGGCCGACCGCTGGGGTGTCGTCGAGATCGGGGCCGTGGTCGACGAGGTCCGGCGAGATGCCCGGGCGGCTCCCGACGGGTGGATCGAGCGGCGCGTCGACGTCACCCGCTTCGGACCCTTTGCCGCCCTCGCCCTGCTGTTGCTGCTGCTCGAGGGAGCCCCGCGTCTTCCCAGGCGCGGCGCGGCGGCGGCGCTCGCCCTGCTGCTGTGCTGCGCACCCGGGCCGGGCGCGCATGCGGAGCCACTGGAGGTACTCGAAGCCCGAGTCCGAGAGACGCCCGCGGATGCGGCCGCTCTGGTTCGCCTCGGGGCGGCCCGAGCGCTCTCCGGAGCACCGGAGGAGGCGAAGCGCGCCTTTCTGGCAGCGGCGGTGCGGGCCGGAGACGACGAGATCGCCGCCCTGGCCTACTACGATCTCGGAGTTGTCGCGCTCGAGCAGGGCGATCTCGAGAGCGCCCGGACGGCCTTCTTCGATGCCATTGCGCTGGCCCCCGACGATGTCATCGCGAAGTTCAACCTGGAGTGGACGCTTCGCGCACTCGAGGCGGCGCCCCCACCCCCGCCCACCGGGCGCGGCCGATCGGGTCCGCCCGGACCCGAGGAGGAGGCAGCGCCGGGCGAGCAGAGCCGGGAGGAAGAGAGCGTCCCGGGCGAACCCGAGCGACGGGTGTCCGCCGAGAGCACCGCTCCCGACGACACGCCGCACCCGTCGCCAGAGCTGGATCCGCAGCGTGCGCGGCACTGGCTCGAGGCCGTCGAAGACGACCCCGGCCGCGCGCTCCGCAGCGCGGCGGCAGCCGGGAGGGGAGCGCAGCCGAGGCGAGGCCCGCGCTGGTGAGGTGTGCCGCGCTGGGCATCCTGCTGGCAGGACTCGTGCTGGCCCCGGCGGGTGTGCCGCTCGGCGAGGCATCGGCGGGGGTTCCGCTTTGCCGGACCGTCGTGGAGGTGGAACCCGACCGCGCCGTGGTCGGCCAGCAGATCCTCTACCGGCTGCGCATCCTGCGTCGCCGGGACGTGATCGAGCTCGACTGGGAGGAGAACCTCAGCTTCCCGGGCTTCAGGGCCGAGTGGCTGCCCGGCATCTCGAGAGGCGATTCCGTCGATCGGCAGGGCGAGAGCTACCGCGTCTTCGAGGAGCGCCGGGCACTCTTCCCGGTGCGCTCCGGCGCGCTCGAGATCCCCAGTGCGGGTCTGCACTGCGCGACGGCCGAGGCGCAGGAGAGGGTGCGCATCCCGGCGGCCCGGGTCGAGGTCGCCGCGCTCCCCGCCGCGCCGCAGCCCCCGGGCTTTTCGGGCCTGGTCGGTCCGGTGGAGGCCGCCGTCACCGTGACGCCGCGAAGCGTGGCCCTCGGTGAGACGGTGCGGATCTCCGTCCTGATCCAGGGACCCGCCAACGTATGGGAGGCCGGCTCCCCGCTCTCGGGCGCGTTCTCCCTCCCGGAAGCGGAGCTCTTCCGCAAGCCCCGCTCACTGGCCCGCGATGCCGGAAGACAGCTTTCCCTGCGCCGGTACTTCAACTACGACCTGGTGCCGCGCAGGGAGGGCGCGATCCGGATTCCGGAGATCCGCATTCCCTACTACGATCCGAAGACCCGCGGCTTCGACCAGGTGGTGCTGCCCGGCTCGGAGATCCGCGTGACTCCCGCGGCAGCCGGCATCGCCGATGCGGGCCAAGGGCGAAACGCGTCGGGGGCGAGGCTCGAGCCCGAGGAAAGAGAAGCCGTAGGCGGAGGGCTCGGCGCGCTGGAGCTGGCCGCCGGACTCGCTGCGGCGATCGCCGTGGTGGGCTTCGGCCTGCTGCGCCGGTGGCGCTCGGCGCGGGTGAGCCCCTGGCCGGAGATCGAGTCCGGGCTCGACCAGGCGGAGGCTTTGCGCAGCCGCGGTGAGAACGCTGCTGCGTCGGGCCTGCTGGTGCGGGCGTTGCGGATGGCCCTGGCCACGCGCGTCCCCGGCGCCCTGGCGCTCTCCACCGAGGAGATCTTCGAGCGGGCCGAGGACGATCCGACCCGGGAGATCGCCGCACGGCTGCGGCGCATCGACCGCGAACGCTTCCAGCCCGAGGCCGCGCCCCCGGAGACCCCTGCTCTGCGCAGCGCCCTCGAGGAGCTTCGCAGGAGCCGTCGGTGAGCGAGTTGCTAGAATTCTTGGCCATGTCGGACTTTCAATTCCAGGAAATCTTCGAGTTCGGTCCCGACGAGACCGAGTACCGGAAACTCAGCAGCGATCACGTCTCCACCGCCCTGGTGGACGGACGCTCGATCCTCAAGGTCGACGAGCAAGCCTTGACGTGGCTGGCGGGCGAGGCCATGCGGGACATCGCGCACTTGTTCCGCGGCGAGCACCTGGCCAAGCTCCGCGCGATCCTCGATGACCCGGAGTCATCGGAGAACGATCGCTTCGTCGCTCTGGAGCTGCTGAAGAACGCCAACGTCGCGGCGGCGGGGGTGCTGCCCTCCTGCCAGGACACCGGAACCGCCATCGTGATGGCCAAGAAGGGTGAGAACGTCTTCACCGGGTTCAACGACGAGGCGGCCCTCGCCCGCGGAATCCACAAGACCTACACGGAGACCAACCTGCGCTACTCGCAGATGGCTCCCCTCAACATGTACGACGAGAAGAACACCGGCAGCAATCTCCCCGCCCAGATCGAGATCTACGCCACCGAAGGCGACGAGTACAAGTTCCTCTTCATGGCCAAGGGCGGCGGGTCGGCCAACAAGACCTTCCTGTATCAGCAGACCCGGGCGCTCCTCAACCCGGAATCGCTGCTCAAATTCGTCGACGAGAAGATCCGCTCCCTCGGAACCGCGGCCTGCCCGCCCTATCACCTGGCCTTCGTGGTCGGCGGACCGTCGGCGGAGTTCACACTCAAGACGGTGAAGCTCGCCAGCGCCCGCTACCTCGACTCGATCCCGACCACCGGAAACGAGTCCGGGCGCGCCTTCCGCGACCTGGAGCTCGAGGACCAGATCCTGAAGCTCGCGCAGCAGACCGGGATCGGCGCCCAGTTCGGCGGCAAGCATTTCTGCCTCGACGTGCGGGTGATCCGCCTGTTCCGCCACGGCGCCTCCTGCCCGGTGGGCATCGGCGTCTCCTGCTCGGCGGATCGCCAGATCAAGGCCAAGATCAACCGGGAGGGCATCTTCGTCGAGAAGCTCGAGACGGATCCCGCCCGCTACCTGCCCGAGGTGAGCGACCAGGAGCTCGGCGGCGAGGTGGTCGAGGTCGACCTCTCCCGACCGATGGACGAGATCCGCGCGATCCTCACCAAGTATCCCACCAAGACCCGGCTCTCCTTGACCGGCACCGTGGTGGTCGCCCGGGACATCGCCCACGCGAAGATCAAGGAGCGCCTCGACGCCGGCGAGGAGATCCCCTGGTACTTGAAGGATCACATCGTCTACTACGCCGGTCCGGCCAAGACCCCCGAGGGCTACGCATCCGGCTCCTTCGGTCCCACCACGGCCGGCCGCATGGACTCCTACGTGGACCTCTTCCAGTCCCACCGCGGCAGCCTGATCACGCTCGCCAAGGGGAACCGTTCGAAGCAGGTCACCGACGCCTGCAAGAAGCACGGCGGCTTCTACCTGGGCTCGATCGGAGGCCCCGCCGCGATCCTCGCCAAGAACTGCATCACGAAGGTCGAGGTGCTCGAGTATCCGGAGCTCGGCATGGAGGCGGTCTGGAAGATCGAGGTCGAGAACTTCCCCGCCTTCATCATCGTCGACGACAAGGGCAACGACGTCTACGCCGACATCTGACCGCGAGTGGGGACGTTGTTGAACGTTCAACTTCTCGGGGATCCCCGAGAAGTTGAACGTTCAACAACGTCCCCACTCAGCGGTCCTCCAGTTGGTACTGACCAGGCGCCCGGTCCCCGACAGCGTGATGTAGGCGGTGTGCAGATCCGGTCCCCCGAAGCAGATGTTGGTGGTCATCGGATCCGGCATCGGCACGTGCCCCACCGAGGAGCCGTCCGGCGAGATGACGGTGATGCCGCCGTTGACGATCGTCGCGACGCAGACGTTGCCCTCGGCGTCGACGGCCAGCGAGTCGAGGAGCTGGAGACCGGGGAGGCCGGCGAGCAGTGTGCCCTGGTTCGGCGAGAGCGGGTTCGGCCGGATCCGCCCGGGCCCTTCCAGGTCCCAGTAGTAGACGCGACCGGTCTGGGTCTCCGCCACGTACACGCGACTCTCGTCGGGTGAGAGGCCGATGCCGTTGGGGGTCTCGAGGGGGAAGACCATCTCGCGAATGCTCGAGCCATCGGGGAGCGCGTAGAAGATCCCGGTCCGGTCGCGCTCCCGCGGCCGGCTCTTGCCGAGATCGGTGAACCAGAAGCCGCCCTGGGAATCGAAGACGATGTCGTTCGGCCCCTTCAGTGGAACGCCGTCGCACTCGGTGTAGACGCTCTCGACCGCGCCGGTCTCGAGGTCGACGCGCTGGATGCTGCCGCCGGTGTAGTCGGCGGGCTGATCGCCGGGCATCGGCATGCCGCCGAGATCGTGCCACTCGAAGCCGCCGTTGTTGCAGATATAGACCCTGCCGTCGGGTCCGATGGCGGCGCCGTTGGGCCCGCCGCCGGTCTCCGCCACGATCGCCTTGGCGCCGTCGGGCAGCACCCGGGTCAGCGTGCCGCGCTTGATCTCGACGACCAGGACGCTGCCGTCGCCCATGGCGATGGGTCCCTCGGGAAACTCGAGCCCCCTCGCAACCTCGCGAATCTCCGTCATCCCGCCTCGCTCACGGCTGGGAGAACTGCTTGGCGTAGTCGACGGTCAGCCAACGCTCCGGGCGCATCCGAAAGCAGACGGTCTCCCCCTGCTCCACCTCGGCGCGAGTCGCCTCCAGGTACCGGTCCCCCAGTTCCTGACCGAGATAGCGGTGGGCCATGGAGCGGGCCACTCGCTCCAGGTCCGTCGCCTCGACGGCGACGATCGGTCCCTCGACGGTCACGTACTTGTAGGGAACGGTCTCCGTCTGGGCGCAGAGGCTGAAACGCCCGGCCGCCTCCAGGCACTTCCCCTTGCGGGAGCCCCGATCGGTGATGATCCAGAGCTCGCCCCCGGGCTGGTAGTCGTACCAGATGGGAACGGCCAGCGGTCCGCGGCCCGCCTGCTCGATGCTGATCACGCCGACGTGGACCTCTGCGAGAAAGGCCTCCCGTTCCTGTTTCGTCATTGCCAGCGACATCTCTTCTCCTTCTCAGATCTTGGCTCGTGCTACGCGGCCTCGTCGTCATCGTTGGGAAAGAGGTTGCGCAGACACTCGCCGAAGATCCGGCAGGCGTCGCTGGTGGTGAAGATCCCCACCAGCTTTCCGCGCTTCACCACCAGGGCGGAGCCGAGGTGGGACTTCGCCATCGCGAGCAGCACGCGATCCAGCGGCTCGGTGAGCTCGACCACGTAGGCGCCGGCCAGATGCGCATCCCTCACCACCCGGGCGCCGGTCGCGAGTTCGATCTCTCGCGCCGAGATCACGCCCACCAGCCGCCTTTCCTCCGTCACCGCAAGGTGACGGATCTGCTGCGCGCTCATCGCCCGCCGAGCCGTCTCGATGGAATCGTCGATCCCGACCGAGTGCGGGAAGAGCGTCATCACCGCCTTGATCGGGGGAATCCGCTCCATCTGCCTCGGATCCATGCGCGAGAGCTTAACCTGCATTTCTCACCGGGTCGCGTAGCGAGGAGGGCGGGAAGCGGGGACCTCCCGTGGTATGATCGCCGCTCCTCGAGAGGGGGGATCATGCCGGAGTTCTGCAAGACCGAGCGAGATGGGCGAGTCCTCACCGTCATCTTCAACCGCCCGGAAGTGCGGAACGCGATCCACCCGCCGGCGGCCATCGAACTCGAGCAGGTCTTCGACGAGTTCGAGGGGGACCCGCAGCTCTGGGTCGCCATCCTGACGGGCGCCGGCGACCAGGCCTTCAGCGCCGGGAACGACCTCAAGTACGTGGCCAGCGGCGGCGAGATGAACTGGCCGAAGACGGGCTTCGGCGGCATGACCCTCCGCTTCGACTCGGTCAAGCCGATGATCGCCGCGGTGAACGGCGTGGCCCTGGGTGGCGGATTCGAGATCGCCCTGGCCTGCGACCTCATCATCGCTTCGGACCGCGCCAGCTTCGGCCTCCCCGAGCCGCGGGTGGGGCAAGCCGCGTTGGCCGGCGGCATCCATCGCCTGGCCCGGCAGATCGGCATGAAGCGAGCGATGGGGATGCTCCTCACCGGGCGGCGGGTCGACGCGATGGAGGGCCGGGAACTCGGCTTCGTGAACGAAGTGGTGGAAGCGGACCGGCTCCTCGACGCCGCCCGCCGCTGGGCCGACCAGATCATCGATTGCGCGCCGCTCTCGGTGCGGGGCACCAAGCAGGCCGCCACCCAGGGCCTCGACGCCCCGAGCCTCGAGGAGGCGGTGAAGGGTCGTTACGACCAGATCCACGCCATGCTGAAGAGCGAGGACTACATCGAAGGGGCGCGGGCCTTCACCGAGAAGCGCCGGCCCAACTGGAAGGGGCGCTGAGCGCCACACCGTCAGTGCGCGGGGCGATCGCTCTCCAGCAGCCCTCAGCCCTCGACCAGGTCCTCCAGCTCGGCCAGATCCGAGACCGTCCAGTCGGGAGCCGGACCCTCCCACTCGCGGAGCTTCGCCTCGGGTTCGCGGACCCGGCGCGTGATCCAGGCGGTGCGGATCCCCAGCGGCGCGGCGCCGCCCACGTCGGCGCGGAGATCGTCTCCCACATGGACCGTCTCCTCCGCGCCGACGCCGAGCGCGTCCAGCGTCGCCAGGAAGATCTCCGGCCGCGGCTTGCGGAAGCCCACCGCCTCGGAGATCACCACGGCGTCCAGATGGGGGTGAAGCCCCGCCTCCTCGATCACGCGCAGGGCGGTCCCCGAGTGGCTGAAGTTCGAGCACAGCCCCACCTTCGCGCGGCGGCCGAGCCGATCCAGGATCTCCCGGTGGTGGGGGAGAACGATCGCGCACTGGTAGATTCCACTCATGTGGGCGCTGGTGAGGATCTCCGGAAGCTCCGGGTCCTCGAGACCCAGCAGTCGGACCACGGACTCGAAGCGCTCCACGGTGGGGAACTCGCGACCCTCCTTGTAGCGGGGCCTCCCCTCGGTGCGGTCGACCTCGTAGACGGCCTCCATGAAGGTCTCGAAATCCACCTCGGCGCGCTCCCGGAGGGCCTGGTGGAGACGCAGCACGAAGCTGTGGACCCGCTTCCCGGCCACCTCCGTCGTATCCGAGGGATCGAAATGCAGGTCTACCAGAGTGTCGAAGAGATCGAATACCATGGCCCGAATCGGCATGGCGCGAGATTAGCGGCCGAAGGCGGAGATCCACATGAGCCAGTCCCTTGCAGAAGCCAACGCTGCCCTGATGGCGCCGGGCGCGCCCTTCGAGATCGAGGAGGTCGAGATTCGCGGCGTCGCGACCCGCACCTGGAAGAACGCCCCACCCTCCCTGCGAACCGTCCTCGAGGCAAGCCGGCTCCACGGCGAGAAGACCTTCCTGGTCTACGAGGACGAGCGGATGAGCTTCGCCGAGCACTGGAGCGCCGTCGCCCGCCTGGCACGCACCCTGGTGGAAGAGTGGGGCGTCGCGAAGGGAGACCGCGTCGCCCTCGCCATGCGGAACCTCCCCGAGTGGTCCGTCAGCTTCTGGGCCGCTGCCGCAGTCGGCGCGGTGGCGGTACCCTTGAACGCGTGGTGGAAGGGAGAGGAGCTCGCGTACGGGCTCTCGGACTCCGGCGCGGAGATCCTCTTCTGCGACGCGGAGCGCGCCCATCGCCTGGCACCCCACTTCGCGAGCCTGGATCTTCGCAGGATCGTGGTGGCGCGGGACCAGGCTCCGCCGGTGGCCGGCCAGCTCCGCTTCGAGGAGGTGCTCGCCGCGGCGCCCGCGGAGGCCGAGCTCCCCGTGATGGCGCTCGAAGCCGACGACGAAGCCACCCTCTTCTACACCTCGGGGACCACCGGAAGGCCCAAGGGCGCCCTCGGAACCCACCGGAACATCTGCAGCAACCTGATGAGCCTGGCCTTCGTCCAGCTGCGTGCCGCACTGCGCAGCGGAAAGTCGCCCGCGGCCGAAGGCGAACGCCCCCAGACCGCCCAGCTGATCTCGGTCCCATTCTTCCACGCCACCGGATGCCACACGATTCTGTGTGGCGCCACCCACTTCGGCTTGAAGCTGGTGATGATGTACAGGTGGGACCCCGAGCGGGCCCTGGAGCTGATCGAGCGAGAGCGCGTCACCAGCTTCGGCGGTGTCCCCTCGATGGTGTGGCAGGTGCTCGAGGCGCCGAGCTTCCACGAGCGCGACCTCTCGAGCGTCGAGGGCGTGGGCTACGGAGGCGCCCCCGCCGCGCCGGAGCTGGTGCGCCGCATCAAGGAGCATTTTCCGAAGGTCTCGGCCAGCAACGGCTACGGGCTCACGGAGACCTCGTCCATCACCACCATGAACACCGGCGAGGACTACGTGCTGCGTCCCGACAGCGTGGGCACACCGGTGCCGGTCTGCGAGGTCAAGGTGGTGGACGAGCGGGACGAGGCGCTTCCGACCGGGAAGATCGGCGAGCTCTGGATCAAGGGGCCCAACGTGGTGAAGGGCTACTGGAACAAGCCGGAGGCCACCACCCAGACCTTCATCGACGGCTGGCTCCGCTCCGGCGACCTGGCGCGCCTCGACGACGAAGGCTTCGTCTACATCGTCGACCGCAGCAAGGACATGCTGATCCGCGGCGGAGAGAACATCTACTGCGTGGAGGTGGAGTCGGTCCTCTACGACCATCCGGACGTGATGGACGCGGCCGTGATCGGCCTGCCCCACCGGGTGCTGGGAGAGGAGGTGGGCGCCGTCGTCCAGGTGACCTCCGGCTCCGCGGTCTCCGAGCAGGAGCTCCGGGAGCACGTGGCGGCGCGCGCGGCCGCCTTCAAGGTGCCCGTTCGCATCGACATCCGCCGCGAGCCGCTGCCGCGAAACGCCAACGGCAAGCTCTTGAAGCAGCAGCTCAAGCAGGAGATCAGTGGGGACGTTGTTGAACGTTCAACTTCTCGGGGATCCCCGAGAAGTTGAACGTTCAACAACGTCCCCACTCGTCCTCGTCAGTCGCTCGGGATCAAGTCTCCCAGATCGTACTTCTTGATCTTGTGGCGCAGGGTGCTGCGGGCCAACTCGAGGCGGCGGGCCGCCCGCGACACGTTTCCACCGGTCGACTCCAGGACCGAGGCGATGATCTCGGATTCCGGACGGCTCCTGTCCGGCGGAGAGCACTCGGCCAAGGTGCTCGGGCCCAGGGCGAGTTCGGGCTCCATGACCTTCTCCAGATCGGCAGCGTCCAGGAGACCACCGGGATGCATCACGAGGAGGCGCTCCAGGACGTTCATCAACTGCCGGACGTTCCCGGGCCAGGGATGGCTGGCGAGGCGACGGAGCAGTGCCGGCGTGGGACTCGGCGGCGGGAGACCGAGGCGTCGCGCGTGCCGCCGCAGCCCCCGGATGACGAGGTCCGGGATGTCCTCTCTGCGATCGCGCAGCGGTGGAACCGAGATGCGAATCACGTTCAATCGATAGTAGAGATCCTCGCGGAAACGGCGCTCGCGAACCGCGCGCTCGAGGTCCAGGTTCGTGGCAGCGATCACCCGCGCCCTCATGGGCAGGGTCTTGGTGCCCCCGACGCGCTCGAATGTCCGCTCGTGGAGCACCCGGAGGAGCTTGGCCTGGAGGGGCGGCGCCAGATCGCCGATCTCGTCGAGAAAGATCGTTCCTGTAGTCGCGAGCTCGAAGCGCCCCGCGCGTCGGGCCTCCGCGCCCGTGAATGCCCCCCGCTCGTGCCCGAAGAGCTCGCTCTCGATCACGGACGTCGAGAGGGCGGCGCAGTCGACGTGAACCATGGGCCGATCGCGCCGCTCCGAGCGAAGGTGAACGGCCCGCGCCACCACGCCCTTTCCAGATCCCGTCTCGCCGGTGATCAGCAGCGTCGCCGGCGAGGCGGCGGCCATGGCGGCCGAGCGGCGCAGCGTCCGGATCTCCGGCCCGTGACCATCGAGATCCGCTTCGTCCTCTCGCCGCCCTTCGACGCCCAGGTGAGACAGGGCCCTCCGCGCCACGGCTTCCGCGTCCTTCGGAAGCTCGATCACGTCGGCGACGCCAATGCGCATCAGGCCGACGACCTCGTCGATCGCGACCTCCCGCGCCAGCACCACCAGCGGTGTCGCGGGGTAGATCTTCCCCAGCTTTCGAGCCCGGTGGAGATGCTCCTGGGATCCCCCGATCAGACCCGTGATGCAGAGTGCGGGAGGCTCGTGAGCAGCGGCGGCCCATCCATCGTCGTCGAACTGGACGGTTTCGAGACCCCGCACGCTGGCGAGGCGGCCCAAGCGCTCCCGGTACGGCCGCTCGACTCCGATCATCACGAGCAGGCTCGCTCTCATGACTCCGACCCCGTGAAGACGAGACGCATCCTTGCGTCGAGTCCCCGACCCTATTCCGGAACAGAGATCGACGGCAATGCCGCGCATCGACCGCGCGCGTACTCGACGGTCAAGGCGTGTTCGGTCGCGTCCGCTCGCGCGCGTCTCCCACAGTGGTGAGTTCGCGCTGCGCTCGGAGTGTGACGATCGAGAACAGTCGATCGTCGATCTCCGGGTTGACCTCGAGCTCCGAGATCTCGACATCGGTCTCGCTGCCGCGGAGGGTGTTGACGACGTGGATACGCGTGGGGATCAGGTTTCCTTCCGACCTGTGGATCGATGCGCGTGGGAAGCGGACCAGCCGGGAGGGCTGCGCATCCCCGGCCTTGTAGTATCGCAGCTCCAAGATGGCGAGATCCGACACCGCGGCGACGAAGGCGACCCGCTGGTAGCTCTCGAAATCCTTCGGCCGGGTCGTGATCACGTGAACCGGCTCCCCCTCCACCACCTCCCGGGCCAGCGACTCGATCCGGTAGTCCTCCGCGCGATGGCGGTCGAAATCCTGGTAGGTCAAGTCACTGCCCAGGAAGGAATCGGCCCTGCGACTCATCGACACCCGGCGCACCCGCCCCAGCGAGGGGAGATAGACGAACACGTCGTCACGCCGATCGCGGGCCTCGATGCTCAGGAGGGTCATTCCGCGCAGATGTTCCGGCGCGATCAGGCGACCGATCGAATGCATGCGTCCGTGGAGGTGCTTGGTGATGGTTCGGATGCGTCGGTGCCGCTCGCCGCCTCGACCGTCTCGCATGCGGAGATCGATGAGGGTCCTGGAGTCGCAGTCGTAGCGGATCGCGATGGCCCTCGCGAGCAGCTTCCGAGCCAGCTCGACGGAGCCCCGACCTTCGAATCGAACGCTCTGCGGAGACTCGGCGAGGGACGCCGAACCGCTCAGCATCGGGACGAGGAGTCCAACGCCCATGATGAGAAGGAGAGCTCTCGGACTCACGACACCCCCGGCGAGCGAAAGGGGACCTCCACGACTGCACAGGTTCCCCCCGAATCGGGCTGCTGGAGTTCGATGGTGCCGTCGAGTCCGCTCGCGATCTCCCGGCAGATCGCCAGGCCGATTCCACATCCTCCCCCACCCCGCCGCGTCGAGAAGCCGGGCTCGAACGCGCGGACGATCTGCTCGCGGCTCATGCCCGGACCCTGGTCCGCAATCGAGATGCGAAGCCGTCTCGAGCGCATCGTCGCAAAGACGTGGACCGTCGTGGAGGGAGGACTCGCGCGCAGCGCATTGTCCAACAGGTTGGCGAGGATCTGACCGAGGCCGCGATCGACGAGGAGCTCCCTCGCACGGGACTCCGCAGACTGACTGATGCGGCGTCCGGGGTGAATCCGTGAGACGTTCCGGATCACGCGATCCAGCAGGCCCGCCACGGGGGTGAGACCGGATTCCAGGGTCGTCCCCTCTGCGGCGCAAAGGACGAACTCGCGCACCGTCACCACCAGTTCGTCGGAGAGCTCCTGAATGCTGCGGATGTCCCGCAGCGCCCGTTCGCGGTCGGAGAGCCGCCCCGGGAGTCTCCCCGCCAGGCGCCGGACCCAGTCGAGCTCCTTGCCGATGTCGTGGGCCAGGGCGACCGAGAGCCGCCCGGTACTCGCCCGACGCTCGGCGGCAACGAGCTCGTCGGCGAGTCGGGCGTTGGCGAGGGCGATGGCGGCGCGGGAAGCCGCGCCATCTGCGAAATCCAGATCCAGCCGCGTGTAGGCCCGGCCCGATCGCGTCTCCGCCAGCACGGCGATGCCGACGGGTTCCCCTCGAATGCGAAGGGGCGAGACCACCGCCACCCCCCGCGCGGCCAGATGCGACTCGGGGCCGCCCTCCGGGCGCGGCAGGGACGCCAGGCAGAGCGTTCGACCCGAAGAGGCCAGCGCCGCGGCGCTCTCGGCGACGGCTCGATCGAGCGGTGCGTCGGACCCGAAGGCGTAGACGGGTCGCCACCCGGCCTCGGACGACACGAAGACGCACACGGATCGCGGGGCGAGGGCGCGGACCAGCGCGTCTCCCAGCAGACCGGCGACTTCCTCCTCGCCGTGCAGCTCCGCGATGCGCCGCGCGAAGTCCTCCCGGACCGAGCGGATGCGCTCCCCGCCCGGAGAGAGAATCGCCTCCAGCCGCCCGAGCACGGCCCAGCGCACTGTGTCGATCAACGCCGCAGCGGCGAAGCAGAGGGCGAAGAGGTGCACCGGTCCGGGGGCCCATTTCGGTCCCCCGGCCCAGAGGGCGGCGACGGTCAGCGCGAGGGTCCCCGCCAGAGCCGCGAGGAAGTAGAAGAGAAACCGAGCAGCCCACAGCCGCGCGTCGAGACCGAGGTTGAACAGGTCGTATCGACTCACCGCTAGACCGATCGGAAGGGGAACGAAGGCGGCGGAGACGAGCAGATAGCGGGCAGCGATCTGCGACGCACCCGACGAGTGATCACCAATCGCCAGAGCCGGAGCGATGGGCAGCAGAAGCATCCCGTACAGAACCAGACGCGCGCGTGCCCGCTCGATGGGAACATCGGACTCGCGAAGCGAGAAGGCACAGGACATCAGGAGAACGATCCAGAGCCCGACCGTCAGCGCCAGCAGGAGATAGGAGACGGGGGGCCAGAGGATTCCGTCCCTCTCCATCGCGATCCACGCCACCGGGAGAAACGATCCGGCAACCAAATAGGGGATGCGGGTGAGACCGGGTGCCTGCCGCAGCACGCGCCGCTGGCTCGGGAAGACCAGGATGAGATGAGCGAGAGCCGCGGGCGCGACGGCGCTCGCCACGAGTTGCAGTCGATCGAGCCACGGAGAGTGCACGCCGCAGTTCGCGCAGAACGCGATTCCGGCGACCGCGGAGTAGAAGAGCGCAAATGGCTCGGTCGCGGAAGCCGCGGCGCGACGAAGCAGGAGAGACGGAATCAGCATCATCGCCATGGCCATCACAGCGGCGGAGGCCAGCTCGGCGAGGCGCTCTCCCCGGGTCGTGAGCCTCACCGGAACCTCGACCCACTCCTCCGCCCGATCGCGGGAGATCGCCACGCGAAGACTCGAGCCGGCGCGCTCCACGGCCCGAACCTGGTCGAAGGGCTCGAGCGGACAATCCAATCCCGCAGCGGGGAGCAGCGCGATGCGGCCATTGGCCAGCATCCGGCACGCCGGGAGCGAGCGTGCACCGGGGATCGCCGCCAACACCGCCCCGACGGCCAGGGGCGCCAGAATCGGCAGAAAGATCCCACCGACGCGGGCGGCTCGACGAAACAGCGCCGCCCGCCCCACCGTGGATGCTCCGTCCCGATCTCGGCCTGGCGCCCGTCCGGCGACTGCCACCACCAGGGCGGGGAACACGAAAAGATCCGCGACGAGAGCGCCGAGAATCCCGATTCCCACGAAGAACCCGAAGCTCGATACCGTCTGCCAGGACGAGGTCATGAGCGAGAGAAACCCGACGGCGAGTGCGACCGAGGAGGTGATCACCGGTCGGCCGACGAAGAGGACGGCGTGGCGAATCGCCTCCGGCGCCGTCGCGCCGGTCATACGGCGACTCCTGAAGTGACTCAGCAAGTGCACCGTGTCGTCGACGCCGATGCCGATGATCACGGCGGCGATCATGGCTCGACCGACGTCGAGGCTGAGACCGAGCAGCCCCATGGAGCCCAGCAGCACCACGACCGGAAGCATGGTTGGAATCATCGCGATCAGAGACCAGCGAAAGGAGCGAACATGGACCGCGACAAGAAGCAGGACGATCACGAATGCGGTGAGAAAGCTCCGCAACTGGGTGGCCTGCACTTCGCTCACCCAGTCGTATCCCATGGCGAACTGACCGGTCAGCACGGTGGACCAGCTCGCAGGGAGGGAGCGAGCGGTCTCTGCACGGACCTCCCTCAGTACGACCTCGCGACTCGCATGGGATTGAAAAGGCGCTTCGACCGACACGCGCACGCGCGAGCGGTCGAAGCTGAGCCAAGTCTCGAGAAGGGCCGGATCCTGGAGGCCAATGAGCTCGATCAGCTGTGCATTGGCCTCCGCGGAGTCGCCGCGACGCTCGAAGGCTGGATCATCACCGTGGAGCAGCCGGTTCAGACGCTCGACCCAATCGAGAAGGGTGGTCGCGCGGCCCAGGCCTTCGATCCGAGAGAGCCGTTCGGCGAAACGCGAGATCGCGTCGAGTGTCTCGGGGCTCTCCAGCGGGGCCGACGACGGAAGCTCGATCTCGATCTCCAGGTTGTCCGAACGGTGCAGCGACTGCTCCACGAAGCGAATCCAGCGGATGACCTGACTCCGATCCCCGTACATCTCGTATCCGTCGGTGTCCACGCGAAGGAAGCCGAGCCAGCCAACCGTGCAGACGGCGAAGACGAGAGCGGTGGCCACGAGAATCGGCATCGCCCGGCGCTCCGCAGTACGCACGATCGCGTCGAGAGCGACCTCCCATCCCCGCGAGACGCGAGCGGCGCGCCCACCCTCTCCGGGGATCAGCAGGACCAGTACCGGCAGCAAGCTGAAGGTGAGGATCAGGCAGGTGAGCACGCCGAAGGCGGAGATGACGCCGAAGTGGACGAAGGTCTGAAGGTCGCTGGTCGCAAAGGACAGGAAGGCCCCGGCGGTGGTCAGTGTCGTGACGAGGCAAGGCCTGGCGATGTCACGGGTCGCTGCGAGCAGCGCCTCTCGCCGGCCCGACCGTCCCCCCGGACCGTTTCCGGGCGCCCTTTCCGCCGCGAAGCGAGAGAGGACGTGGATCGCGTCGCAAACGCCCACGACGAGAATCAGCGGCGCCAGGGTCTGTAGGATGCTGTCACGGGGCCAGTGGAGCGCGCCCAGTAGCCCGAAGGTCCAGATGAGAGCGGTGAGCACGGTCGCGAGGGAGACCAGCACGCCCTGCCAGGAGCGGGACAGAGCGAAGACGATCAGCGCGATGACGACCGCGGCGATCGGCGTGAGCGCGGCAGAGCTCTGGGCGAGTTCCCGTCCGGCCACGACGAACTCGACCGCGTGCCCCACCAGGTGGAACTCGAAACCGACGGCCTCGAAGGGTGCGAGCGCCTCGCGGATCGCTTCGACGACCTGGACACTCGTCTCGCTCTCGGAGTCGACGGGCTGAACCACGATCACACCCGTTTGACCGTCGATGGACACCAGATTCCCGACCCAGAGCGGATCGTCGAGAGCTCGCTGGGCGAGCAGCCGCGCATCGGCTGCCGGCTCACCGCGCTCGACGAAATGACGCACCTCGAACCCGTCGGGTGTCGGAACCAGAAGTGAGGAGGTGGCGGGGCTGCGAACGTCGCGGATCACCGCGAGCGAGGCGAGGCGCCGAGAGACCGCGTCCGCCATGCGAAGAGACGCGGGATCGAAGATCGTCTCGCAGTGCGGGCTCTGGCGGCAGCTCCACGCGATCTGCACGGGAAAGCCGCCGCCGAATCGCTCGATGAATCCATCCAGGATCTGGATCGAGGGATGCTCCTCCCCGACGAGGGGGCGGTAGCCGAATTCCGTCCGAAGCTTGGGTAGCTGGCCTGCAAAGGCCAGGGTCACGAGCGAGAGCAGGAGGAGCACCCGAACCGGGTGCCCGATGGAGGCCTCGGTGAGCCGTGAGAGCGGGGCGCCCATGCGGGAGCTCAGTACTCCCGGCGCAGCGGGAGCCCGTGTTTCTCGGCGAGGCGGTAGACGGCGGCTCTGCTCCTGCCGAGCCGTTCGGCCGCCCGCGTCACGTTTCCACCGGTGCTCCGCAGCGCTTCGATCAAGGTCTGGCGCTCGATCAGGCCCTGGCGTTCGCGAATGCTCGCGACGCTCTCCCTGACCTCGGCGAGGACCGCCACCAGGTCGCCGAGTCGGATCTCCTTCGATGGAGAGAAGGCGATCAGCTTCTCGAGGATTCCGGCGAGCTCCCCGACATTGCCCGGCCAGTGCTCCTCCCGGAGGCGCCGCGTGACCTCGGGCGCCAGGCGAACACCCGGCCGGCCCAGCGAGTGCCCCAACCGATCGACGAGCGCCCGGGTCAGGATGGGAATGTCCTCGGGGCGCTCGCGGAGCGGTGGAAGCGAGATCTCGAAGCGAAGCAACCATCTCGCGAGCTCGGGATCGATCCGTTTCTCGTCGAGCGCCATCGCGAGAGGACGGGACACCGAGGCGAGGACGCGCAGGTGCGGAGACCCAATACGGCCCCCCGCAGAGAGCCGCTCGAACCAGTAGCGCTGGGCATCCAGGGGAAAGACATCCAGGTTGTCCAGGTAGATGGTGGCCGATTCGGGAAGCCTCCCCGTCGCGGGCCGAACCCTCGCATCGACGCGGAGGAACTCCCCACGGCGCGTCACGCCGAGCTCGTGAAGGGCGCGGGCAACGGTGTCACGGCCGGTTCCCGGCTCTCCGCAGATCGAAACCGGCTCCGCGAGCGTGGCCAGTCCCGCAATCCGCTCGCGCACTTTCTGGATCGCAGGGCTCTCGCCCGGGATCCGCTCCGCGATCCGCGACGACAGGTCGGCAGGGGCCGCCCCTTCGAGCAACCTGGAGGCCAGCTCCACCAACTCCTCCGCCTCGACGTCCGACGACGCCACGAACTCGTCGGCGCCGCGTTTGAGCGCCGTCACCGCCGCATCGATGCTCCCGTGGGCCGTGAATACGACCACGGGAACCTCGGAACGAGCACGGATCCGGGTGAGAAGCTCGATCCCGTCGCTGTTCGGCATCACCATGTCGGTGATCACGAGATCCGGCGCGCGCGCGCAGAAACGGCTCCACCCATGAGACCCGTCTTCGGCCTCGATCACCTCGAAGCCGGCGTCCTCGAGCTCCGCGGCGAGTGCGCGGCGAGAGCTCCGCCGGTCATCGACCACGAGAACGCTACTCTGCATCCGCTTCAGGCTCCTCCCTCGCTTCCGCGCAGCACCAGGGATCCCCGAACGCCGATTCCACACCGATGCGCCGGCCCGTTGCAACGGCCGGAGCGATCGCTGAGGAATTGCTGAAGTTTCCCGGGGACGGGACGTCCGGAAATGTCCGGAGGCGTCAGCGAGTGGACTGCCTGGGCCGCGGCTCGCGGTGGTAGCCTCCGGCCGCTCACCAGGAGAGATGCCATGACGCGAATCGCGACGCTCGCACTCGCCACCGCCCTGCTGCTGGCCGCGCTGCTCTCGACCGGCTGCCCCTAGCCGCCTGGCCCAAGCGGCGCCGAAGGGCGGACTCGAACCACCGGCCGGCCGAGGCATCCACGGTTGGGGGGGTGCCTCGATGAGTGGCCGTAATTCCAGGGGGAAGCGGTTTTCGGGTCACCAGAGCAGGGCGCGGCCCTCAAGGACCGGCGTCAGGATATTTTGGATACCTTGTACGAATTGGAAAAAGGATAGGAGAGGCGATTGATGATGGATTTTCCCGAGTTGCTCAAGACCCGGCGCGCGGTGCGCAATTATCAGGACAAGGACGTTTCCTTGGGCCTGCTCATGGAGATCATCCAGGACGCCTGCCTGGCCCCCAGCGGCGGAAACCGGCAGACCTGGCGCTTCATTGTCATCAACAACCGGGACACCATCGGGCGGCTGTCCGAAGAGAGCCGGACCAACCTGGTGGCCGATCTGGACAACAACCCCACATCCACGGCCAAGCGATACGAAGCGGCCCTGCGCGACCCGAAATTCAACGTGTTCTACAACGCTCCCAGCCTGGTCATCATTTGCGGGGACAAGCACTCCCAGTCGCTCAAGGTGGACTGCGCCCTGGCGGCCAGCTACTTGATGTTTTCAGCCGCAGCCAGGGGTTTGGGCACCTGCTGGGTCGACCTGGGATCGCGCATCTACGATCCGAAGCTTCTCGAAGAGATTGGCCTGACCGACGACCTGGCCATCGTGGCCCCAATCATCATCGGCTACCCGAAGGCCATTCCCGCCATCCCGCCCCGCAATGAGCCGATCATTCTGAAGACGATCTCCTGAAAAGCCAGTTACTCGAAAGAAAATCGGTGCGGTTTTCCAGCCCTCCTGCGCTTCAGAATGTCCTGAAACGCAGCAGCGGTGGTGTTCAGGGAACTGGGGGCTTCGCTGACCCGGATGAGGCTGGATCTTCGAGGTGCTCATCTCCTCCTGGGGACTAGCAGACCGGTGCGTCTCCGGTACTCCTCATACGCGCTCCCATAGCGGATCAGCAGATCCCGCTCCTCTGCCCAACACATGAGAACGAAAACCGGAATCCTGATCGCCGAGAACAACACGAGAAATGTGTAGAAGATTTCCGGGAAGGCCTCCTCAGACGCCCTGAACAAGGTGTCCAGGACTCACAGATCGGCCCAGAAGACATCGGTGGCGTGGGGGTCGAGCGGTGTGCTCCACACCTCGGCGATCTTTCCCTCCGCGATCCGATACAGGATCACGAATTGCACCTCGAGGCGGCGATCGCCGCGGCGAGCCGAGACCTGCATCACGGTGGCGGCGCGCTCCTCGCTTACCAGCAGATCCGTGAGATCGGCTTCGTAGACGTCGGCGGCCTCGCCCACCCGGCCGAGATAGTCGAGCACCGCGTCGAATCCCTCGTGATCCCCGGCCCAGGGCGTGCGCCCCATGGCGTGCCACTGAATCCCATCCGCACACAGCTGCTTCAGCGTCTCGGCCTCGCCGCGGGCGACGGCGCGCAGGGCGTCTCGGATCAAGCTCGCATTGGGGCGCTGGGACATGCTCGACTCCTCGGATGAGAGGATGGGGCCCATCTTACAGTGCCCGGCCTCGGATGTGGGACGCAAATCACTCTGACGGGTCACAGTGTGATCCGCCAGAGTGATTGGAACCATTCGGGCTGTCGATCTAGGCGTTCCCCTGTTTCTGCGCGACGAACCACCCGCCGGCGCCCCAGAGCTGAGATGAGGCAATCAGGTCGAGTCCAGCCTCGGTCAGGGTGGCGCAGAACTGATCATGGTCGAATCGATCGTGTTCGGGGTGTTCCAGGAGCCGTTGTACGGAACGCCTGGTGATGAAGCTACCGAACGGTTCCTCCGCGTAGAAACGTCCTCGGGGGCGAAGAACGCGTCCCACTTCGGCAATGGCATTCCGCCAGTTGGGAATGTGGTGGATGATCCCGAAGTCGAATACGGCATGGTAGGTGCCATCGTTCGCCGGAACGGATGTGGCGTCGCCGGTCCAGAGCCGAACCTGCTCCTTGCGACTTCGCAGTCTCCGTCGTGCCCGATCGATCATGCGTGAATCCAGGTCGAAGGCATCGACGCGCTCCGCGCCGAAGAGATCCAGGATGATCTCCACCCCCACCCCTCGGCCACAGCCGATCTCGAGCGCCGTTCCGCCACCCATCGCGCCGCCCATCTCGAGAAGCTTCTTTGCCTCGACACGACGCTGGACGGCTGCCCGGACCGGGTTGTTCATCAAGGCGAATTCAACGCGGTTGAGCCGCATGCTTCCTCCGGTTTGATTCTTCCTCTCGCGCCCTTGCGGGCGTCTGCCATGCGTTATAATATGAGCAATTACTCGGATTCGGCAACTCGCGTTCAGGAGGGCCTGGGATGCCTGCGCGGAAGCCCCTACAGCCCCGGAAAAGACCGGTTCAGCAGCGATCGCGGTTCACCGTGGACCAGATCCTCGAGGCCTCTGCTCACGTTTTCGCCAAGCGCGGATACGCCGGCACCACCACCAACCACATCGCCGAGCGGGCCGGCGTTTCGATCGGATCGCTCTACCAGTACTTCCCGAACAAGGACACCATCCTGGTGGCTCTCCATGCGCGGCACATGGAGTCCACGTCCGAGGTCTTGCGGAGGATGATGGAGGAAGCGCTCGGGGAGAAGAAGGCGCCCGAGCACCTGCTACGCCGCTTCGTGAGACAAGTCATCGAGGTGCACGCCTCGGAACCCGCACTGCACCACGTGCTCCTCTACGAGGGACCCAGGACACCCGAGCTTTCTAAGAAAGTCCACGCCATCGAAGACAGCATGGCCCACGCCGTCGAGCAGATCCTCGCCGAGCGCGGTGGTATTTCGCGCCTGCACGCGAAGCACGCGGCGTACCTGGTGGTTCACGTGGTGGAGAACATGGCTCACGAGTACGTCATACACCCTCCGCCGGATATGCCCATTGAGGTCTTCATCGAGGAGCTCGTGACCATGCTCTCCGGCTACATATGGGGCCAGTGCGCGGCGGGTGTTACCCGAAAGATCCGCCGGAGAGACTGACGTCCACGTCCGGTGCTAGTTTTCTCACCATGAGGGGGAGAGTGCTGGCAGGCCATTCGCGATGAAGCCTGAATCGATGACACCCGACGAGCGCTTCTGGGCGGCGATCCGCCTGGAGAAGCCGGACCGCGTTCCGGTGGTTCCGACGCTGCTGCCGGAGCCCGCGGCGGGTCTGACCGGCCTCACGCAGGCGCAGATTGCCCGTGACAACGATCTGGCAGTCGCTGCCATATTCGAGGTCTTCGACGAATACGGCGGCTGGGAGAACCCTCATCCCGCGGGCTCTTTGCCCATCCAGCTACAGGCGATCGGACACTATCCCATGAAGCTTCGAACGCCCGGCAAGGAACTCTCCGACGATGCGGAGTTCCAGTTGCTCGAGGAGGAGGTCCTCGAGCGCGGCGACTACGAGAAGATCTGCGAGATGGGATTCGACACCTTCTACTTCGAGGACTACCTGTGGAGAGTCAGCGATCTCACGCCGGACCAGCTGCCCGATACGCTGGGCAGGCTCGCACTAGCCTTCCAGAAGTTCCAGACCAAATGCGCTGAACGAGGCCTCACGCCGGCCTTCGTGGCTGCTGCCATCCACCCCTTCTTCAGCCTCTCGTTGATGCGTTCGCTGATCTCCTTCACCAAGGATCTCTTCTACGACCCGGATCCGGTCGAGCGAACGCTGCAAAAGATGACGGCGGACCTGATTGCGAAGCAGATCGACATGGTGAAGGCCTCTGGTATCGATCTGTGGCTGCTCGTCGAAGAACGCGCCTCCGGCTTCTTCTACCCCCCCGCCATCTTCGAGCGCTTCTGGTGGCCCTACACACGGCAGATCGTCGATGCATTCTGGTCGGAGGGAATCGTCACGGTGTTCCATCTCGATCAGTGCTGGGACAAGAACGTCACCTACTTCAGGGAGTTGCCTCGGGGATCGGCGGTCTTGACCCTCGACAGCCTCACCGACATCTTCGCTGCCAGGCGCATCCTCGGAGATCACCTCTGTCTCTGGGGTGACGTCTCCGCGTCGCTCTTGTCGATCGGCAAGCCAGACGAGGTGTCGGACTACTGCAAGCGGCTCATCGACGAGGTCGGCGCCGACGGCGGGTTCATCCTCGGAAGCGGCTGCAGTGTGCCGCCCAATGTCCGGCCCGAGAACTTCAGGAGGATGATCGAAACCGGCAAGACCCATGAGTTGTCCCGGCGCTAGCGGCGGCTTTCAGCGCTACTGGGAAGCGCCGGAAATCCGGACACAGTGCGGACACGAAATTCCGCGCCACGCGAGGCCGCTGAGCCGGCTCTGGTTCCGTGCGGCCATGGCCGTGGTCTGTATCATGCTTGTGAAGTAGCCAGGACTTTGGCGATCCGCGCGTCCTTTTCCCGCCACAGCTCGCCGATCCACGTCTGGAACGCTGCGCGAAACGCTGGGTCGCCGGTGTAGTCGCCAGCCAGGAATTCCTCCGGGATGGGGATCGACCGCACGTCCGCCACGATGGTGTGGAGATGCCCGGCCATGAGATCCCAAGCGCCCGGCCGGCCCTGCGGATAGACCAACGTGACATCGAGGACCGTGCGCACCTGATCGCCGAGGGCGCCGAGCACGAAGGCGGCGCCGCCGGCGCGCGGCTTGAGAAGATGCGTGTACGGTGACTCCTGGCGGTTGCGCTTCACCTCGCTGAACCGGGTGCCCTCGAGGAAGTTGAACACCGACACCGGTGTCCCGCGGAACTTCTCGCAGGCGCGCCGGGTGCGCTCCAGGTCGACGCGGCCGAGCTTGGGGTTCGCACGGACCTGCTCGCGCGAGAAGCGTTTCATGAACGGAAAGTCCAACGCCCACCACGCCAGGCCCAAGACCGGCACCCGGATGAGCTCCTGCTTGAGAAAGAACTTGAGCATGGGGATACGCCGGTTGAGGACCTTCTGCACCACTGGGATGTCGACCCACGACTGGTGGTTGCACGTCACCAGATACCAGTCATTGGGCGCCACCCCTTCGAGGCCGCGGATGACCCAATGGATGCGGTGAAATACCTCGAACAAGGCGCTGTTCACCGAGACCCACGCCGTCGCGATCGCGATCAGCGCACGCGTGCATAGATCCCGCCATGCTCGGAGCGGCACCATGAACTTGAGAAGCGCGATCACGAACAGCGGTGTGGAACAGAATACGGTATTGACGCCAACGAGCAGCGCGATGAGGACACCCCGGAGCGCGTGGGGGAGGAACGACAACATGCGCGGGCATATAGCGCCTTTCTGCCGCCGACGACAAGTCCCTGCCGTTGACACCGTCTATGATCATGGACACTGGGCCAGGCCGCGTGCGCCCCTTCCCATAGGCTTCCCAGCGGGTACCGCGTGCCGGCGGCAAGCGTTTAAGTGCTTGAAATTATTGGGGATCGTTGGAATACTGGCACCTGTGCCCATGGCAATGGCGCGTAGCACTGCCGCCAGGAAGCAGCGTTACGGTCCCGGTGGGGGTCGCACCACATTGTGAAATGGGAAGGAGAAGAGAACATTTCGAATCAAGAATACGACGTAATCGTGATCGGCAGCGGCCCCGGAGGCCTATCCGCCGCCACGCTGCTGCAAAAGCGTGGCCTCAACTGCCTGCTCATCGATAAGAACAACCTGCTCGGTGGCAAGATGATCAGCATCGAGAAGGATGGCTACGCCTACGATCTCTTTCCGCACGGCCAGGTACCGATGCGCGGCTCGGCCTTCGAGCCGATCTTCGCAGAGTTGGGCGTCTCCGATGAGTTCGTGCCCGCACTCGAGCCCGACGATCCGCGGGACATCATCACTCTGCTCTACCGCCGCGGCGACCGCAAAGAGCACAACAGGGTCACTCAGGGCCAGGCCATGGCCGATCCCGAGCCCTTCTTCAAACTCTGGGATCTCGAGGGCGATCAAAAGGAAGCGGCCATCAAGGTGATGACCGAGATGGCCATGATGCCCGACGAGGAGATCGACAAGCTCGATGGCATCACCATGGACGAGTGGCTGGCGGAGCGCGAGGTTCCCGGTCCCCTGTACAACTACCTGGGTTTCCACGCCAACGCATCGCTCGCTGAACCCATCGACCTGGTCGCGGCTTCCGAGCAGATCCTGATCATGAAGCAGATGATGCTCCAGGGTGGCGGCGGCCAGTACAAAGGCGGCTTTGGCGGCCTCACCAAGGTGATGGTGCGCGAGTTCGAAAAGAACGGCGGAACCCTGATCAAGAACTGCAAGGTCGACAAGATCAACATCGAAGCTGGGGTCGTCACCGGCGTCACGACGCCCGAGGGCACCTTCGATGCACCCGTGGTCGTGAGCTCCGCCGGCATCCAGCCCACCATTCTTAAGCTATGCGGCGAACAATACTTCGACAAGACCTACGTGAACTATATCAAGGGTCTCGTCCCGGGATGGGCCTTTACTTCCGTCCGCTATTTCCTGGAAAAGCCGGTGATGGATACGGCGATGTACGTGATGTACTCCGACGAGTCCTGGCTCGATACCCCGCGCTTCGAGAAGATGAAGAACGGCGAGATCCCCGAAGAGGTGATCCTCTTCATGGTGAACCACAACTTTTACGACGAGAACGCGGCACCTCCTGGAAAGCAGGTGTTGGTCAGCGGCACCGTCTGCTCCTCCGACCCCGAGGCCAAGGAGATCGAGGCGCTTTGGAAGAAGATGGATGAGCAGATGCAGGAGTTCTTCCCCGATATTTGGGAAGCCTGCGAGCGCCGCGAATACAACGGCCCCAAGGACATCGCTGAGCTCACACGCGATTCCGTCCTCGAGGGTCAAGGCGGCGAGTGCGTAGGCCTGGCTCAGATTGTGGGCCAGTGCGGCTCCATGAAGCCGGACTCCAACGCACCCATCAACGGGCTCTACATCGCCGGGGCAGATGCGGGCGCCAAGGGGATGGGTACCCATCAGTCGGCCCTATCCGGTACGGCCGTCGCGCGCATGGTGCAGCAGTACCTGCGCGGTCGTGCCAAGATGCGCTAGGACGCTCGGTGACAGCCCTAGCTCGCCGCGCCCGGGTCTGGCTCGTGCCCGTGGCGCAAGCTAACCTGCCTCCGTTTCCATGAGAGAATTGCGCAAAGATCTCCGCAACCTGGCGATCATCGCCCACGTCGATCACGGCAAGACGACCTTGCTGGACGGACTGCTGCGCCAGACCGGCGCCTTCCGCGAGAACCAGGTGGTCGCGGAGCGGGTGATGGACAGCGGGGATCTCGAGCGCGAGCGGGGGATCACGATCCTCGCCAAGGAGACCGCCATCGATTTCGAGGGCGTGCGCATCCACCTCGTCGACACGCCCGGCCACGCGGACTTCGGCGGAGAGGTGGAGCGCGTCCTCGGTATGGTGGACGCGGTGCTGCTGCTCGTGGACGCCGTCGAGGGCGTGATGCCCCAGACCCGATTCGTCGTCGGGAAGGCGTTGGCCCACGGCCTGCGGCCGCTGCTGGTCGTCAACAAAATGGATCGCCCGGAGCAGCGCGCCCACGCGGTCGTGGACGAGGTCTTCGATCTCCTCGTCGGCGCGGGCGCTACCGACGAGCAGCTCGACTTCCCCATCGTGTACGCGTCGGCCAAGCGGGGAACCGCAACGCTGAATCCGGAGGAGCCTGGCTCGGATCTGCGGCCGTTGTTGGAAGCCATGGTCGAGCACGCGCCGGCGCCGGAGGTCGATCTCGACGGGCCGCTGCAGTTCCAGGCCGTGACCCTCGACTACGACGAGTTCGTGGGCCGGCTCGTGATCGGCCGTGTGGAACGGGGTCGGCTCGAGCGCGGGGCGATGGTGGCCCGTCTCCCCGAATCCGGTGAACCGGAAACCTTTCGCGTGACCAAGCTGCTGGGAGCGCGCGGGCTGCAGCGCATCGAGCTCGAATGCGCCATCGCCGGCGACCTCGCGGTCATCGCCGGCATGGACTCGATCGAGATCGGCGACACCATCTGCGCCCAGGATGCCCTCGAGGCGCTGCCGCGGATTCGCGTCGATCCTCCGACGATCCGCGTGCGCTTCTCGCCCAACGACTCTCCCTTCGCGGGACGGGACGGGAAGTTCCTCACCAGCCGTCAGATCGGCGATCGACTCAGGCGCGAGGCGCTCGGCAATGTCTCCATCCAGGTCGAGGCGGCGGATGCGCCGGACACCTTCGTGGTGGCGGGCCGCGGCGAGCTCCAGATCGCGGTGCTGATCGAGACCATGCGCCGCGCGGGCTACGAGTTCAACGTCTCGCGGCCGGAGATCATCAGACGCGAGATCGACGGAAAGACGTGCGAACCCGTTGAGGACGTCGTGGCCGAGGTGCCCGAGGCCTTCACGGGCGTGGTGATGGAGACGCTCTCCGCGCGCAAGGCGCGCGTCATCTCCATGGAGAACCGGGAGGGGCGGGTGAGGCTCACCTTCGTCGCGCCGAGCCGAGGCCTCTTTGGCTACCGCTGCGAGTTTCTCTCCGAAACACGCGGCGATGGGGTGCTGCACCGGACCGTGAGAGGCTACGAGCCGTGGGCGGGCGAGCTGGTGGGCCGCCGGGTGGGCGCGACCGTGTCCACCGAGCAGGGCAAGGCGACGCCCTACGCGATCTTCAACATCCAGGAGCGCGCCACGATGTTCGTGAATTCGGGGGTTCCGGTCTACGAGGGTCAGATCGTGGGGGAGAATCGCCGCGAGAAGGACATGAACGTCAACGTCACGCGGGCGAAGAAGCTCACGAACATCCGGGCCGCCGGCAAGGATGAGGCGGCGGTGCTGTCGCCGCCGCGCGAGGTCCAGATCGAATGGGCCCTCGAGTGGATGGCGGACGACGAACTCCTCGAGGTCACTCCGTCGAATCTCCGCCTGCGAAAGCGCATCCTCCCCGCCAATCTCCGCAAACGCCGCTAGAGCCGGGCAACACGCCGGCTGTTGACCTCACGCCGCCGGTTGACCTAAGGTGCCGCCATGCAACGCCTGCGGGGGTTGGTCGATCTGGTCTTCGACGTGGTCGAAGAGACGACCAACCTGGTTCAACGCACACATGATGCCGCCGTCGAGCGTTCGGTTCGGCGGTTTGCCCCGATCGAGCCTGCCAAGAGCACCGCCCAGGCCGTGACCGCGGTCCAGGGCGCCATTGCCAGTGGCGTATTCGAAACGATTCGCGCCCTCAACGGCGTCGCGCGCTTCGCCGTCGACGCCGGTGCCAGCGTCGTCGAGGCAGCGTTCGAAGCAACATCCGACGCCGACCAGCTCGATCTCGCGACGCCCGTCGAATCCACCGCGGCCGGAACAGCGAGCTGGTACCTCGATTACCTCCAAGCCGCGCTCAACGGGTTCTATGGCGACTACTTGAATCGGCGCAACAGTCGCCTCGACCTCGGCATGACCTTTCGCCATCGCGGTCGACGCGTACCGACCACCCCCGAGGCCTTTTCCGCGGCCCTTGCCAAACCGAGCAACCGGGTTTGCGTCTTTGTACACAGCTTGAGCACGACCGAGTGGCTGTGGAGCCTGTCTTCCGAGCACCACTACGCCGAGCCCGGTGTCACGTTCGGCACGCGCCTGGAGGCCGACCTCGGCTTCACGCCTCTCTATCTTCGTTACAACACCGGCCGCCACATCTCGGAGAACGGACGATCGCTTGCAAAGCTGCTGAACGAGATGCTTGCCGCGTACCCCGTGCCCATCGAAGAGATCGCGCTCGTTGGGCACAGTATGGGCGGCCTCGTTGCGCGGAGCGCCGCCCACTACGCAAGGGAGGACGACGAACCCTGGGTAGAGCGACTTCGTCACATTGCGTGCATCGGCTCGCCTCATCTCGGGGCACCGCTCGAGAAGGCGGTGAACCTGCTCAGCGGTGTCCTCCGCAAGATCGACGCAGCAGGCGCCCAAGTTCCTGCGGAGCTCCTCGACGCGCGCAGCGCAGGGATCAAGGACTTGCGGCACGGCTACATCCTCGATGAAGAGTGGGCCGGCAAAGATCCCGATGAGGTGTTTGCCAATGCCCGGCGCAACGTGCCGCTCCTTGACGGAGTCGGGTACTACTTCGTCGCTGCCACCATCACGCGCGATCCCGCCCATCCCGTCGGTCAGTTGCTGGGTGACTTGCTGGTTCGCGTGCCGAGCGCGTCGGGCGCTGCGCCGGAGCCCCCGCGCCGCATTCCATTTCGATCCGGCGCCGTCTTCAGCGGCATGGATCACATCCACCTCGCCAACCATCCCGGTGTCTACGAAGTGCTGCGTGACCAACTGGGTCCACCGGCTCACGGGATCCTTGAAGATCCGGAAGCGGACTTCGGTGGGCATGGATCGCTCGGGGGCGGGGGGGAGGAAGTGTGTTAGACGGAACGCGGCCCGGCTGCGGCGGAGTTGGGGCGCCGGCTGCGACGCCGACTCGCGGCGCCGCTGCCTGAACGTCGCCGCGCGTGGTGTCGGCGTTCCCGCTCCGGGTGCGCCGCGGGCTGGTTGCCGCGGGTCGCCTCGAGTGCGGTCGGCGAAGGGAGCCATTTCGCGGTTTCATATGCCACCACAGGTGAGGAGAGCCTCGAATATTTCCTCCGGCTCTTGCTGGCAAACCTGATGCTCTTCCGCTCTGTCATGGACCATCCCGGTTTCGATTTCAGCGAGAGCCCCTCACAGGGAAAGGCTCACCTGCGCTACCTCACATCGATCACTCAGGAGACAGACGTAGTGGTTGGCCTGCTTTCCTGGGATCGATCTCGCTGGAGCCCACAGGGCGAGGCATATCAGGGAGAGTGAAGCGATTATCCTAGAACCATCGCCGACTGTTCTGCAGGCGGCATAGGAGACTGCCATGGACGAGTGGATCACCTTCGCACAAAACGCCGGGGGAGTGGCCTGGATTCGCGCCGCTGCCGCCGTGGTGGCTTCGCTGGTCGTGGCCAGGATCGTCAATGTCATCATCACGCAGTTCTTGCTGCGCGCGACCTCACGCAGCAGCACGGATCTCGACGACCGGCTGGTCCGGCTGATGCACCGGCCCATCTTCATCACCGTGGTGCTGGTTGGGTTGTATGTGGCGGTGAAGATTCTGGATTGGAGTGCGGAGGTCGAGGGAGTCGTCGTCGCGCTGATTCAAACCGTGGCGATTTGTGTATGGACCGGGGCTGGGTTCAAACTCGCCCACACGACGCTGGACGGGTTGAGTCGGCTCGCGGATCGGGTGACTTGGGTCGAGGCGCGCACGCTTCCGCTCTTTGACAATCTGAGCAAGATCGTCGTGTTCGCGCTGGGCGTCTACGGGGTGCTCGTGGTTTGGGATCTGGATCTTTCGCCATGGCTCGCGTCTGCGGGGATCATGGGGATTGCTGTGGGGTTTGCGGCCAAGGACACGTTAGCCAATTTGTTTGGTGGACTGTTCGTGATCATGGATGCGCCCTACAAGCTTGGGGACTTCATCACCCTCGATTCGGGAGAGCGCGGACGCGTCGTCAAGATCGGGCTGCGCAGCACCCGGCTGCTCACCCGTGACGATGTCGAGATCACGCTCCCCAATGCGCACATCGCCAACTCCAAGGTCGTCAACGAGTCCGGAGGTCCGCACGAGAAGACCCGAGTGATGGTAACTGTCGGGGTCGCCTACGGATCCGATATCGATCAGGTCCACGATGTCTTGCTCGACGCCGCGCGGTCTGTCGAATTCGTGGTCGACGACCCCGATCCCAGGGTGCGCTTCATGGAGATGGGCGACTCGGCGTTGATCTTCCGCGTGCAGGGCTGGGTGGACGAGCCGGTGATGCGGGGTAATTGCATCGACGGCTTGAATTCCGCGATCTACAAGGCGCTGGGCGCGGCGGGCATCGAAATTCCGTTTCCGCAGCGGGTGGTGCACCTCTCGCAACCCGAGCCACCGCGCGCCTGATTTTCACGCCAGCTGCGTTTCAGGACATTCTGAAGTGGGAGCGTTGCAGCACCGGCGTCCCTGGATTCATTGAGCTTTTCTGTGGCGTGCGGCAGGTGGCAGTGCCAATCTCATAGCCCGCTTCATAGAACGACTGGCCGGAACTGAAGGTGCATCGCGACTGGTGATAGGGATGAAGGAACTGAATCAGAACACTCAGAGGATTCGCGCTCGGCTGAGAAGCTACGAAAGGAAACTCCAGACGGAGAAGGAGCGGTACGGCTTCTACCGAGACGGCGCGGGGAAGCGGTATCAGGTCGGACCGCACTACATGCTTCTCGCCGACAATGAAGGTGCTCTCGGTGCCTTCCGCTGGTTTGAGAAGGAATTCCCTGACGACTCCGGTGAGCCGGGACACCACCTCTGCTGGAGCCTCGCTCTATACCGTTCGGGGAATGAGGTGGGGGGCGCGAAGAAGCTCCGGCAGACCATGCTGAGCAACCTTTACCTCTTGCCGCACCTGCTGGGGTCGCCCATTGACGAACTCGACATATGGCACGGTTCGAGCGATGCCGAGCCGTCCTACGTCGAGTGCATTCCCGAGGCGTACTTCCTGCTCTGGACGGCGGCGGAGCGAGAATGGGCGTCTCGCCTGTACCACAGTCCGGGATTCCAGTCCGTTCGCGCCCGCTACGTCGAAATCAGCAGGTTGCTGGACACCACACCCCCCGGCCCGGAGAGGAGTCGTCTGGTCGAGGAGCTGTACGAGCTGGAGCGGTGACTCCCCGATCAACGACCTCCCGCTCGTCACGACGGGGGAGTTGCTCGCGTGCTGCGCCGACTTCCTTTCGTAGCGTCGGCGGCGTTCCGGATCAGGCGCGGCGCGCAGCGCGCAGGGCGGGGAGGTCGTTGACGCCGGACGGCGTCGAGTTGGTCGTCACGATCCCGGTGCGCCGGATCTCCAGGATCGCCCAGTCCCCTTCGAGCTGCGCGAGGGCACGCTCGCGCGCGCTCTGCGCCGAGGGGGCCGCGACGGTCAGCGAGCGCGTGCGGGGGCCGGCGCTCTGCCCCACGCGCACGCGGAAGACGGGCTCCTCTCCGGAGTTCTCCTCTGCGTGCGGGGGCGGCGCGCTGGCGCGCTTCGGGCTCGGCGGCGGGGGCGCGGCTTCGCTCGCCGGCTCCGGGGGACCGGGCGCGGCCGCCGCCAGGCCCATCCACAGCGAGAAGTCGTCCGGCGGGTTCACGAGGACGAGCCCCAGTCGATACGGGGAGGCGCCGACGGACGTCCGTCGTCGATGCCAGACCATGGCCTCGACGTCGATCGGGCGACCGCTCCGGGCGCAGATCGCCACGCGAAGCGTCGAGCCTTCGACGATGTCCGCGCCGGTGCAGATGGTGAGCCCGCGGGAGGTCGCATCCAGAACCGTTCCGCCGTGCGTCTTCCCACCGATCAGGAGGTCGCAGCGCATGCGATTCTTGCGGCGCAAGTCCTTGCGCTGCTGCTCCTTTCGGGCAGAAGGGGCAGCCTCGGATGCAGATGCGCCCATCATGCGAGGAGAGTGGCCCCGTCCGGCTGGAAGGTGGCGAAAAGGTCCAGCGACCGGCAACGCGTCGGGACAGGTGCGCGGAATCGCGGCGGGAACGTCCCGCGCAGCGCGTCAGCGGACGGGGATCTGCGCTGCTGGATCTCAGGACATTCCAAACTCCGCCCTCTGCAACTGCAACGCACCGAAATCAGGATCTCCCGCGCATATGCCACAGGCCGGCGTCCGGTTCGCCTTCATTCGCTCCTGGCGCGCCCTCACCCGCGCGGCGGCGAGATCCATGGCCACCGCGTTCCCGTTGCCGAGGTACAGATCGCCAGTTTCGCAGATCACCGCTCCCACGGGCGTCCGCCCCCGCCGCTACACCGTTGCTGTCAAGGAGTAGGGGTTCTGCGGAGCCGGGTGGGGCTGGGTCGTCGGGGATGCCCGCCGAGGCAGTTCCCGTCGGCCCGGGCTCGCTGCCAGCCCATAGCCTACTCCGGATGGGTCCTCGCGAGGGATAAACGCTCGAGGCTCCCGTGTGAGAGGGCTGCCACGAGCGTACCGCGTAGCCTCATTCGGACCCGGGGTCGAAGAATGCAAACAATGGCAGGAAGCTCGGAGTATTTCACCGGGACAGGCGGATTGTATCCCTGCCGAACATCTGCGAGAAATCACGGCGCTATCGCGAAATCCCAACCCATTGAAATCGCCAGCCAATGCGGAAGAAGCATTATTGACCGAGAGAAATCCAAGCCTGCGTTTTCGACATGATCCCTTATTTCCATTGAAAACGGAATTGCCGCCGTCACAACGGATGTGAGCACTACCGGAGCGTCTTCTGTGGATTCCGGATCGTTTGCTGCGCAGCAGAATAGGGGATGCGAACAGACAAAATGCGTTCGACACACGACTGGCCTCACGGGATATGCGCTGCATGCGCCATTTGCCAGCAGAGGGCAGCAATGGTCATAGTTGGAAAGATCTGTCTGCTCGTCGATGTTGGCCGACGGATATCTGCCCGCCCTGGAATTGTCCCATTCATGCCATTGTTGCGTTCGCATCCGAAGGTCGTTTATCTGGTCTACTGACAATTCCCGCTTGACATATTGCGCCAAGGTGTGGGCCTCTGCAATGTTCGTAAGGATATGAAACCGGCAACAGTGACAACAGCCCAATTTACAAGTTGGAATGATGCCATCTTCGCTACGCAGCCGATCCACTCCGCATGCAGTCGCTTCATCCACTGAAGAATACACGCCGTTGACGAAGTTCTCCTGCGGTGTAATTGGGAGATCGGCTCCGAATTCCTCAGGGCCCATACCGAAATCGCTATTCTCAATCAGGTTCATCATTCCCCCTTTCTTCGACCGGAGCTTCAGGCCAGGTGCATCTCAGGACATTTTGCACTCCGCCCGCTGCAACTGCAACACTGCTTGTCAAAGGCGGGGGGCCTTGCGGTACCTACCGGCTCTGCTCACCGCACCCCATTCCGGACGCCTGACGCCGGCTCGGTGCGGGGGCCCGGGGCGCGGCGCTGCTCTACTCGCTCATCGAGTCGGCCGAGCTGACCGGGGCGGAGCCGCGCGCATGTCTGGGCGGGGCTACCCGGCAGGCCATCCGCTGCCCCGGGGCCGTGACGCTCGCACGCGACTTCAAGTAGCCGGAATCTCTCGGATGTTGGCCAGAGGCACCCGACAATGAGAAGATGGTGAAGACTTACCTTTAGTCGTCCTCCCAGGCGCGCCAGCTTCCGTTCGGACCCGGCACCCGCAGGCCGTGGTCGTCATCGTAGCGACCGCGCTCGGCCTCCGTATGGCAGACCTCGCACTGCCCCTTGAATTCGACCCGTGGATCGGACCAGACGCGATCCGGAAGCTCGTGGTGATTCTTCCGCCAGCGCGGCGTCTCGGTGATGCGGATCGGAGCGTCGTCGCGCCCGAGCCCCTTCATGAATTTGCGTCCCCTCTTCTTCTTTCCAGTGTCGGCGGCGTTGTCGAGGAGGTAGCCCAGCACCTCGTCCCTCGTCTCGTCATCGAGGCTCAGTTCCTCGCCGAAGTGATCATCGAGGCCGTCCATCAGCTTTTGCCAGGATCGCCGCGGCAGCATCTGCGGCTGATACGGCAGGTGGCAGTCGGCACACTCGTAAAGCACCGTTTCATTAGCGACCTTCGGGAATGTCCCATCGGCGAGCGCGGGTGTCGCGGCGCCGACCGCGACGATCAAGCATCGGGCGAAGAAACTCCTGGACATCTGCTGCTGCTCCTCTGCGCGGATCAAATGGGACAACCTCCCATTCGCGCCTCTCGTCTTGACGCACTTCTTGTCGCGGCGACCTTTAGACTCCCAACGCAGGCAGCCGGGTTACGCTGAGCGGCGGCTCGGCCGGGCCGAGACGAACTGAAGAACGATTGTAGATCTTCCCCCCCCTCACCCCAACGCCGGGCTGCTTCCGTCAACACCCGCGTGATTCCAGCTACTTGAAGTCGCGGGCGAACGTCACCGCCTCGCGGATCTCGTGAGCGGTGGCCATCGTGTCGCCCCTCCTCTCTCGATGAATGGGAGAACCTTCCGGGAGAACCAGGTGGCGGTCAAAGGCGGGGTGAACGAGGACGTATGAATCTACGGGCGTCCACCGCGCCCGCCGGCGTCCGCCCCTGCTGCTACACCGTTGCTGTCAGAGGCGGGGGCTTCGCGGGGCCGGGTGAGGCCGGGGCGCCGGGGATGCCCGCCGAGACGGTCGCTGCCGCAACGCCTCCGCTTCAGAATGTCGTGAGAAGCAGCTCGGGTGAGAACTGGAGCGCGGAACGATTCAAGGGACTACTGTAACCGGCGCATCCGATGACCCATGCATGCCAATTGCGACAGGACTCCTCGCAGGACGCCGCTTCAAAATCAGATATGTGTGCATCTGAAATTGAAATCGTGCCGCTGGAAAGACCTTTCATCAAAAGGGCAGCCTCCATTGCGGCGGCGGCCTTTCGCGATGAGCCAGGCGCGACGGCGATCATCGGGAAGACCCCCGAAAAGCGGGAGCGAATTCTTCGGCGACATCATGCCAGTCGCCTGGAAGTTCTCGACCTCCCCAATGGAGCCTCCCGATGCGCTTTCCTCAAGGGCGAGATGGTCGGCTTGATGCTGACCTCGGCTCCGGGTCAGGGCGCGCTCAGTACCGCAACCATGCTTAGATTGTTGTGGAAGATGATGCTCCACGCGACTCCGGCGACTATCTGGCGCGGTTTCATGGGATCAATGGACGACGAAGGTCATCGCCCCAAGCAGCCGCATTACTATCTCGAAACCCTCGCGGTGGAACCTGATCTGCAGGGGCGGGGAATTGGCACCGCCATGCTTTCACATCTCACCGGTAACGCAGATCAAGAGGGAGTCTTGATCTGCTTGAGCACCACGGATCCGAGGACGATCGCCCTTTACGAAAAGCATGGATTCCGGATCGTGGCGGAAACCGACCAGTCGGGCGCTCCCAACTACCACATGGAACGCATACCGAAGAGCTCCTGAATTCACGCGGAAGCGCGGCCGCTCAATCCCAGACGATCTCCGACGAATCACGGGTGAGGTGGCCGAGGCAGTCCTGCCAGCGGTAGAGGATCAGCTGGTCCATTACCCCTAATCCGTCAAAATCTTCCCGCTCCGAAGCGGCCAATGCTGCAATACACCGACGGAGATGGATTCCATCAACCGCTTCAAACACGGGTTTCCATAACGCCACAGATGTGAGGATTCACCAACTCCCCGAAATACCTCAAGACTGTCCGCTTTCCGACGGAGATCGCTCTACCGCATCCATTTGAGACGCGAGATTAATGTCGCTTTAGGGTTACCTCGGAGTCCTGGGTCGCGCTCCTACGACACGTGTTCCCTTAGGATGCGCGCCGCCGCCGCCTCTCCCACGTACACAGCCCCTTCGATGGTGGGAAACGTCTGGTAATCACCAATCAGGTACAGGCCCCGGATGTGTTCTAGGCTCTGGTTCAGGCCAATCAGCTTCTTCTGGTACCCGGGGCCCGACAGCGCCATGGCCTCCTCACGGCGGATGACCCCATGAGAAATGACGCGCTCCGGGAAGTCCGGAAGCAGTCTTCGTATCTCCGCGTGTACCTCTGCGACGATCTCGCCGTCGTCCAGTGACATCCTGTTCCTGGCCGCGTCCCCGATGATGAATACCTGGGTCAAGCCTCGTCCCTGCGGAGCCCTGCGCTTGCTCTTGTAGGTCTCCTCCGTGATGTAGGTCAGGAACGTGTCAGTGCTTCTGGGGATACCCAGCCCCCAGCAGTGCAGGTGAGGCTCCTCGGTGGCCAGAAGAACCTGCAGACAGCAGCTGTACGGAGTCTCCCGCAGGACGCGAAGCTGATGCTCGCCCAGGTCCGGAAGGATCTCGGCGGCCTCGTGGGCATTCGTGGCACACACCACGACATCCGCCTCCAGCACCCCCTCTCCGCTCTCCAGCTCCACGCCTCGAACCCGCCCTCCGTCGATCGCGATGTGCTTGACCGGGGTCTCCGTCCGGATGGGCGGGCAGAGCTCTGCCAGACGCTTGGGGAGGGTTCCGTTCCCATGACGGAAGACGAAGTGCTTTTCGTCGACGACGGAGAGCATGATCACCCCCAGCAGAAGAGACACATCCTCCGGTGTCCCCATCGTCATTGCGATCATCGGGTGAAGCACATCGTCCAGAGTGCTCCGAGCGAAGCGCTGCCGACAGTAGTCCGACAGCCGGATCCCATCGAACTTCATCAACAGAGACGGTCGCACGAAGGCTTCTCTGCGGCCTCCAATCAGGGCCATGATGACCAGACGGGCGACGTCGAGCTTCTCCCGGGCACGCAGGGCGCGGGTCTTGAGGAAGCCCAGGATACCAGCGGGAAAGGCCAGGATCTGCCCGTTTCGAAGGAGGCACATGAAGTGCTCGTCGTCCACCGCCTCCAACTCCTCCCTAATGCCGAGCTCCTCTAGGAGCTGGAACGTTCGGTCGTAGTTGTCGGCCAGAAACTGAGCCGAGTGATCGACGATGAACCCATCGGCGATCTCCAGGGTCCCCACCCGCCCACCGGGGCGACCGGCCTTCTCGAGGAGCGTAACCTCGGTATCGGGATTCCCCTTCAACCGATACCCGGTGATCAGGCCGGCCATACCGGCTCCCACGATGATGACCTTCACGATTCGCCCCTTCCCAGTCGAAATTGCGGTTGACTCACTCACACGTGTCGGACGCACCGCGAGCCATCCATCCGCTTCCCCAAGACCTAGGAAGACACCGGCGGGCGGCGACGCGCCGACCAAGATCTCCGTCATCATAACAGTCGACTCCGCGACATATCCCTCGAGGCGGCATGTGGCCTCGTGGGTGTCGAGTCGCCTTTGGGAGGCCGAGGCGTACCGAGCCCCCTCGTCCCCACGGGACCTGACCGCAAACAAGTCCGCCATTACGGGATCGAGGATGAACGAATGCCGCCAACAGGGTGGCGAGGATGAACGAACGCCCTTCATCCCGCGGGACTTGACCGAATTCAGATTATCGGACGCAGAAGACGCTCAAAATCTCCTTATCCGCCGCACGCTGCTGTGAGCCGGCGCCCCCCCCTCGCGCCCGCACACGAGAGCCTCTCCTCCAGCCCCGATCCCATGTACCCTAGATCCTGCCGTCCCCGGGCGATACCGCGCGGGGTGGCGGAAGGCGCGCGCCGCTGGCGACCAAATCGAACACTCCGAGGAAGGAGCGAATGGCTGAAGAATCGCCGGCGCCTTCCCGCCCAGCACCCCCTCCGAACTCGGCACCCCCTCCGAGCCCGCCGCCCGCGACGCGTGCGCCCCGCTCGGCACGCGAACCCCCGGCCACCCGCGTACCGATGACGACGGTGCTGGCGTTCGGGGGGCCGGTCTTCGCGCTCTCGAGCACGCTCTTCTTCGTGCAGTTCTTCTTTCTCAAGTTCGCGACGGACGTGCTGCTGATCGCGCCGGCGTTGGTCGGCACGCTGTTCGCGCTGGGGCGCGGCTGGGACGCCATCTCGGACCCGATCGTCGGCGCCTGGAGCGACCGCACGCGCACGCGGCTGGGGCGGCGGCGGCCGTGGATGCTGGCCGCGCTGCCGGCGCTGGCGCTGACCTTCGCGATGCTCTGGATACCGCCCGCGCGGTTGGCGGGCGCCGCGCTGGTGGCGTGGATCGCGGTGGCGCTGTTCGGCTTCTACACGGCCTTCACCGCGTACATCATCCCGCACCAGTCGCTGGGCGCCGAGCTCAGCACCGACCACCACGACCGGAGCCGCATCTTCGGCGTGCGCCACGCCTCTTTCCTGGTCGGCATGATGATCGCCTTCGCGTGCATGCAGCTGGTGCGCAATGCCGAGAACCAGCGCGACGGCGCTGCCGAGGTGGCGGTGGTGGTGATCGTCGCCTTGCTGGTGCTGCTGATCCCGCCCGGCCTGGTGCGCGAACGCGCCGAGTACCAGGGGCGCGGCGCGGAGCGCCCCTTCCGCGCGCTCGGCGACGTGCTGCGCAACCCCCACGCGCGCCTCTTCCTGCTCGTCCACACCATCGAGATGATCGGAAGCGGCGTGCTCGGGATTCTCTCGCCCTACATGATCGAGTACGTGCTGAAGCGCCCCGACCTGATCGGCCCGCTGCCCGCCGTCTACGTGGTCTGTAGCGCGGTCTCGATCCCGCTCTGGGTGCGCCTCTCGCGCCGCTTCGGCAAGCGCAACACCTGGATGGTGGCGATGGTGGTCACCGGACTCTCCTTCGGAGCCACGTTCCTGATCGGCGAGAACGACGTCGCGCCGATGATCGTGCTGCTGGTGTTCGCGGGCGCCGCGGCGGGCTGCGGCGGCACCGTCGGGCCCTCGATCCTGGCCGACGTGATCGACTACGACGAGTACCTGAGCGGCGAGCGCAAGGAGGGCATCTACTCGGCGGCCTGGGGCTTCACGCTGAAGGCCAGCCACGCGCTGGTGATCCTGCTAGTGGGATTGGTTCTCGAGCTCTCGGGCTTTCGCCCCAACGTCGATCAGGCGGTGACCGCCGATCTCGCGCTGCGTGGGCTCTACGCGGGCTTGCCGCTCACCGCCTTCCTGACCGGTGCCTTTCTGTTCCGCCGCTTCCGTCTCGACCAGGAAGAGCACGCCCGCATCCGCAGCGAGCTCGAGCGCCGCGCGGGCGGAGCCGCGGGCTGATCTTCGCGGTGATCCCGCCGGCGAATTGACCCCGTTCGCCCCGCTGAGGTACAAGGTCTCGAGCTGAACCGGTCTTCGACACGCTAGCCGGGCTGGAGGTACTCCTTTTGGATAGTTACCACTTCGCGTGGGACTCCCGGACGGCACGTAGGTATGCGAGGGAACTACCGAGTTTGACTCTCTGCTGAGAGTATCACGTGCTGTGATGCTGCAGGATCTGCAGCATTCCTCGCTTGACTGTGACCCGTCAGAGTGGCTCGGACCATTCGGGCTGCCGATTCAAGGGACCGTCCGCGCCGAGAACTCCTGCCCGCGCAGCTAGGCGCCGCGCCAGATTCGATCATCGTCCACCGCGCCCGCTGGCGTCCGCCGCCGCTGCTACACCGTTGCGGTCAAACATTGTCAAAGGAGGGGGAGCCCCATGGAGCCGACTGGGCCGGGGCATTGAGGATGCCCGCCGAGGCGGTCTCCGTCGGCCCGCGCTCGCTGCCAGCCCATCGTCAGCTCCGGATGGGTGTTCGCGAAGGACGAGTCCTCCACGTTCCCGCGTGGGAGGACGGCCCAGGCGTGCCGCGCAGCCCCATCGGGCCGGCGATCGGAGGATCCAGACAACGGCGGGAAGTCCCGAGTACTTGACCGGGACGGTTCTGTCAGGTTGATTTCCGTGCTCGGCATCATCTGGATTGGCAACAGCCGAACCAGGTTTGCCCAGCTCACTCACTCCCGCTCCAGAAGAGCTACCACCGCCATATGGGGCCCGTATTTCCCGACTATTGCAGTCGTGTCGAGTTCGAGAACTCGGAACTTCTGCGAAAAGAGTTGTTCGATCTCCTCTTCCGATGAGAAATAAAGCGTTGTGCCCAGCGGCGTCTTTCGATACTTCCCGCTGCCTCCGAAATCCAGATCCTCCTCACTGAAGCATACCGACAGATGCGTTGCCCCCGGACGGAGCATACGATAGACGTTGCTAACGTACGCTTGCCGCCTTTTGGGAAACACGTGGTGAAGTACCTCCCAGTCATAGCCAAGGTCAAACGCACCCCCATGTCGTGCAACATCTTCCGTCACATCTCCCTCGACGAATAGGCACTGGACGCCCTTCTCGCGCGCCAGCTGGCCAGCCAGCGCGATAGCCGCCGCAGAGATGTCGATGCCGGTCATCCGAAACCCTTGAGCGGCAAGCCAGACGGCATAATTCCCGCACCCGCATCCGATGTCGACCGCATCGCACGGAGCTATTTTCCTCGTCTGGATTAGATCAACCAACAGCTCCGGCGGCTCCTCGAGATTCCAGGGAATCCGGCCCAGTGGCAACTCCTGATAAATCGATTCCATCCGCTCGCGAAGGTTCATTAGGCCAGGGTAGCCGATGGGAACAAGCCAGGAGATCCCTAGACCCAGAGCTGATCGTCTTGCTCCAATCGCCTGGCACGAGCGCGGAGAGAGCGCCAGTCGGCTCTGTCTCGCCTCTTGGCGAGGGGCACGCCGAATGGCTGTTGGTGAAACAGACGACGGTATGACCAGGGTCATATCAGGAGGACCCTCGCTGTGGTCTGCTCGGCGCGGCGGGAACCCTTAAAAAGCGCTGCGGGTCTTCTGTGACGGTATGGGAGGGCATCATGAAGTCGATCGAGAGCATCAAGCTTGCTGACGTGAAAGCGGTCTACGACGGCCCTGAGGGGAATCTGTGGGAGCTTCTCATGGGTGAACAGATCCACATCGGCGGATTCAAGTCATCCATGGAGCTGGCCGAGCGCGCCGGGATCGGGGCCGGCCAGCGCGGCGTGGATCTTTGCTGCTGCAACGGCGCGGGGATGCGTTTTCTGGTCCGCTTCCGCGACGTCGCCTCGATGATCGGAGTCGACGCCACGACGACCGTGGTCGAGCGCGGGAAGACGCGATGCGCGGAAGAGGGTCTGGCGGACCGCATCGAGTTCAAGCTCGCCGACGTCTGCGCCAGTGGCCTCCCGGATGGCCAAGCCGACTTCGTATGGGGCGAGGACGCCTGGTGCTACGTCGAGGACAAGACGAAGCTGGTCGCCGAGGCAGCGCGTCTCGTCAAGCCCGGCGGCACGATTGCCTTCACCGACTGGGTGGAGGGCCCGACCGGTCTGAGCGACGAAGAAGCGGCGGCGTTCCTAGAGGGAATGAAGTTCCCCGGCGTGCAGGACATCGAGGGCTACCGGAGCCTGCTGGAGAGCAACGGGTGCGAGGTCGAAGTGGCGGAGGACACCGGGCGCTTCGCTCCCTACGTCGATCTTTATCTCCAGGTGGTCGACATGCAGCTCATGTATGATGCACTGAAGATTCTTGGCTTCGATTCCGAGCAACTGGGATCGGTGGCGAGCGGGTTCGGGTTCTTCGGGGAGCTTGCCCACGCTGGAAAGATCGCGCAGGGTCGCTTCATCGCACGCAAACGCTAGGCTCGCTGTGGCTGGCGGGAACCTGATCGGTCTGGCCGGCCACGGGGAGACGAATCGCCAATGAGCGGGACCTACGAGGGCATTCGTGCCTCGGTGCGTGGCAGGTTTGCCACGATCGCAGCCACACCCGAAATGGAGAAGAAGTTTCCTGTCGGGCCGAAGAGTGCCAAGAACCTCAGATACGATCCCAAAGACATCGACCACTTGCCCGCATCGGTCACCGAGTCCTTCGCCGGCGTGGGCAACCCGCTGTGCCTCGGAGAGATCCACCCAGGGGAAACCGTGCTCGACCTTGGGAGCGGCGCCGGTCTGGACTGTATCCTCGCCGCTGCGCGGGTGGGGTCCAACGGTAGGGTCTTCGGAGTGGACCTGACCGCGAAGATGGTCGAGAAGGCTCGCCACAACGCGACGGTCCTCGGGGTTCGGAATATCGAGTTCCTATGCGGAGAGATAGAGGACATTCCACTGGAGGACGGGGTCGCCCACGTCGCCATATCCAACGGGGTCTTCAACCTCTGCCCGGACAAGCCCCGGGCCCTGGCCGAGACCGCTCGGGTGCTTCGCCCTGACGGCCGACTCCTGATGGCGGACATCTTGCTGGAAGATCAGGTCACCCCAGAGGAGGTGGCCCGGCTAGGCACTTGGTCCGACTGAATCGCCGGCGCCGTACGGGAACGGTCGTTCCTGAAGATGCTCAAAGAGGCGGGCTTCTCCAAGTCGAGGATCCACGGCCGTACGGGCTACCGGACGTCGCCGTTCACCTATGGGTTGCACATGACGGCACGTATAGTGGGCACAAGCTTGTAGACAGGGAGACGGTCGATAGGTCGCTCTCTGGCCAGTTTCGTCTGCTGATCTCGGCGCTACCGTCTTTGTCTTCGCCAACGAGTCTCTCGAAAAAGCGTTGTTGTCGGGCGGTGGTGGATCTTCTCGGCTGACGAAGGACTGTTCACAGAGCGCGAGGTGAGAAATGGACCTCAGGGTGTTTGCAACGGTGTTCGCAACGATCTTTATTGCGGAGCTGGGCGACAAGACACAGCTCGCCACGCTGCTCTACGCAGCCGAAGCAGAGAACCCGAAGCTCACCGTCTTCGCTGCTTCCGCGAGCGCACTGGTACTCACCTCAGCACTCGGCGTGCTCGGCGGCATCATCATTTCCCAGTACGTGACTCCCAAGGTCTTGTCTTGGATCGCCGGGGTCGGGTTCATCGCGATCGGTCTCTGGACGATCTCGCGGGCCTAGCGGAGCCAGCCGGTCCTACCCTCGGACGGGATCACCTCCATCTTCTCCCCCGTGACCCGTCAGAGCGACTCGGACCATTCGGGCTGCTGATCCGAGAGGCCCTCCGAGCAAGGCGAGGAGGGATCCAATGGCCAAGAGAGCGGGAGTGTCCGCGAGGGATAACCCATCGAGGCTCCCGCGTGAGAGGAGCGGCCCAGGCGCGCCGCGTAGCCCCATCGGGCCGGCGGTCGGAAACCCATAGAATGGCGGGAAGTCCCGAGTATTTGACCGGGACAGGACCGCGTTCGCTGCTGGAACGCGGCTACTCGAGAAGATCCTCCGAGAGCCCCGCGATGTCGTCGTCGGGCTCTTGGACGAGCACGCGTAGCTGACTCCTGAGCCCGCCCGAGAGCTCCAGCTTGCCCGCGCGCTTCTGCTCGTAGAGCGCTTCGAGCGCGGGCACGATGAGATCGGGCTGCCCGGAGTCGAGAAAGATCGAGAGGAGATCGGTGCTCGTCGGCACGCCGAGCGCGGCGACGTAGTCGTGGCAGGCCTGCTTGAGGACCGGCGTTCCGTGGGCGTCGCGCACGGCCCTGGCGAGTGCCGCGCCCTCGGCACCTCCCTTGTCGCCTACGAAGAGCGCGTCCGCGGCCCGTAGCGTCTCGTGTCTCTGCCTCTCGGCTCGCTGCCGGGCCTGCTGCCCCTGCGGGCGATCGGCACGGGGCGAGCGCGCACGATCGCGCAGCTTGTCGATCTCGGACCAGCTGAGTTTCTCCCGTTCGCCGCGATCCCGGTCATCTCCCATAGCGCCCATTCCCTACTGTGCGTTCTCAAGATTCGTCCAGCGCGGACTCACTGGCCTTTCGGCAGGCGCGAGAAGGGAGGATCACTGCCGGAGCAGACAGCCGGCTGCGCGCTTCGCCCTCGAAGGATCGCCTCGCCCTTTGCTCCCGATCGACCGGATCGTCTCCCACTCGATCATCGATGGTACCGCACGCCCATGGGCCGGGGCAGTCTTGTTCATGAGTCTGGGATCGAGCGTTGCTGCGTGCGAGGTGGCGGGGGCTGGAAACGGAGCCACGGGCCTCCCTAAACGGGCACGAAGGGGGAAACCCCGGATACGGCCAAGGGATGCCCTACGGGCCACCGCGCCGGCCCCCGACCCTACCAGGTGCCGCGAGTGGGCGCAGAGCGCACCGGGCAGCCCAACCCGAAGAGTCGGCCGACCCGCAGCGAGGCCAAGCCGAGCGAAGTCGATCGGCTACTGACGCGGGCGGCGCGCTCCGCGGAGCGCGGGGCGGCGGTAGCCGCCGCCCGCCACCGGACGCCCGGCCGGGGCCGGCTCGGCGGCCTCCGCGGCGGCGCGCCGGCGCGCCTCGAGGGCGGCGCGCGGCGGACGCGCCGGGATCAGGCGGTCCCGCCCGTCCCCGATCAGGTCCTCGCGACCCGCCTCGACCAGGGCCCGGCGCACGACGAACCAGTTCTCGGGCGCGAAGAACTGGAGCAGCGCGCGCTGCACGATGCGGTCGCGCAGGCGGCGCGCCGTCTCGACGGGCTCGAGGGTCTCCGGGTCGAGGCCCGTCCAGTACATGCAGGTCGCGATGTCCATGGGCGCAGGGATGAAGTCCTGCACCTGGCGCGGGCGGTAGCCGCGCTGCTTCAGGAAGACCGCGAGCTCGATCATGTCCCCGACGTTGCAGCCGGGGTGGTTGGCGATGAAGTACGGCACCAGGTACTGCTCGCGGCCCGCGCGGCGCGAGCTGCGCTCAAAGGCCTCGATGAAGCGCTCGAAGCTCGCCCGGCCGGGCTTCTTCATGCGGACGAGCACGCGGTCGCTCACGTGCTCGGGCGCCACCTTCAGGTGGCCGCCCACGTGGTGACGCGCGAGCTCGTCGAGGTACTTGGGCTCGTCCTGCGCCAAGTCCGTGCGGATCCCCGACGCGACGTGCACCTTCTTCACGCCGGGCACCGCGCGACTCTCGCGCATCAGCGCGACGGTCGGGGCGTGGCTCGTGTCGAGGAGCTTGCAGATCTTCGGGTGCACGCACGAGAGGCGCCGGCAGACCGCCTCGACCTCCGGCCGGCTGCAGCGCATCTGGTACATGTTCGCCGTCGGACCGCCCAGGTCGCTCACGTGCCCGGAGAAGCCCGGCCGGCGCGCCATCGCGCGTATCTCGTCGAGCACGGACGCACGGCTCCGGCTTTGGACGGTGCGGCCCTGGTGCAGCGTGATGGAGCAGAACGTGCAGCCGCCGAAGCAGCCGCGCATGATCTGGACCGAGTCGCGGATGGTCTGCCAGGCGGCGATCGTCTCTCCCTCCGCGGCGTAGCGCGGGTGGGGCTCGCGCGTGTAGGGCAGGCCGTGCACGGCATCCATCTCCGCCTCCGAGAGGGGGAGGGCCGGCGGGTTCACGACGAGGGTGCGATCGCCGTGGCGCTGGGTGAGGCGCCGCGCGTTCCGGGGGTTCGTCTCGGCGTGGACGACGCGCGTCGCGAGGGCGAAGGCGCGCGGGTCGCCGGAGACCTCCTCGAAGGAGGGGAGGACGACGGTGCGTCCGTCCCCGGCCTCGTCGTCGAAGCGGTGCTCCGGCAGGGCCTCGCTCCGGCCGAGCAGGTAGGCGACGCCGCGCAGGTCGCGCAGGTCGGCGACGCTCGCGCCGGCGTCGAGGCGCCCGGCGATGGCGAGGAGGGTGCGTTCGCCCATGCCGTGGGGGAGCAGGTCGGCTTTCGAGGTCACGAGGTTGCTCGGCCACACGCGGTCCGACCAGTAGTCGTAGTGGGCGACCCGCCGCAGGGAGGCCTCGACGCCCCCCGTCAGCACGGGGACCCCGCGGAAGGCCTCGCGGCAGCGCTGGGCGTAGACGGCCGTCGCCCGGTCCGGGCGCAGGCCGATCCGCCCGCCGGGTGAGTAGGCGTCGGCGTTCCGGCGCTTCCGGTTCGCGGTGTAGTGATTGATCATCGAGTCCATGTTGCCGGCGCTGACGGCGTAGCAGAGCCGCGGCCGGCCGAGGGCGCGCCAGGGCTCGGCGCTGCGCCAGTCGGGCTGGGCGAGGATCGCGACGCGGAAGCCGTGGTGCTCGAGCCAGCGGCCGAGGATCGCGGCCGCGAAGGAGGCGTGGTCCACGTAGGCGTCGCCGCTCACGAAGACGACGTCGGGCTGGTCCCAGCCGCACGCGCGCATCTCCTCCGCCGAGGTGGGGAGGAAGGCGGAGAGCGGCGCCGGCGCGGGGCGGGCCATCGAGGGCGGCCTCCGAGGATGGGAACGCGGAGTGTAGCCCGGGGCCGGGCGAGTGCCCGCAGCCGCTGTGCCGGTCAATAAGGTCATCTCGGCCCGAAGCCATCTCCGCAGACCGGCAAGCGATGGGCGGACCGATGGGAAGAACAGCCAGCGATCCGGTTCTCCGACAGGCCTTGTGGCCACTGCGCTGCCCCGAGCGTACAGCGTAGCCCGAGCAGGCCGGCAATCGGAGAAGCTAAACAATGGCGGGAAGTTCCGAGTACTTGACCGGGACAAGGCAACAGCCCACGGAGATCCCCCGGGGGAGGGTTGACGCTTGGGTCTCGCTGTGACTAATGTTCCCGCTGAATCGGTATCGACATTCACTTTCAATACGAGCATCTGTGTGCCCTGCCCTGCCCGCGCCACCCTGAAAGCTTGCACCCCCTCGGCGGACTGCCGCTGCCTCTGCGGGTGTTTGATGGCGCGAATCGTCGCTGGCGGCGTGGAGCTCAAGTGCCGGCGCTGCAAGCGCACGCTGCTGGTTCCGCTGCAGGAGCGTGCCCGACCCATGGAGGCTCCGGCGCCGCGAGGTACCAGCCCCCACGCGGAGCGCAGATGATCAGTCTCCGACAAGCAAACCAGAGACCAGCGGCTGTGAGCCCCGAGTCCCACGTTCGTACGCGAACAGGGAGGACGAGGTGGCTCGAGGAGCTCGACTGGCAAGTACCGTGATGGCGGCACTGGCGCTTTGTGGGAATGCCTACGCCGAGTCTGCGCAGCAGCTGGAAGATCAAATCCTCGCGCGCGACGACCGGATTGGGGCACTCGAACAGAAGCTCGACACGGTGGTCGAGGAACTCGCGCGCGTCCGCACCCAAGTGGCGGTTCCCGACGAACCGGATCTGAAGAGCGCCTACGGCTTCGGCCCGGCCGCCTCCAAGATCTACGGGGTCGAGCGGGGTCTCTCGATCGGCGGCTATGGAGAGGCCTTCTACCGCAATTTCATCGGCGACGCCGATGCAGGGAGTGACAGCGTCGGCGGCCTTCCCATCTCGGACCGGCAGCTCGACCGAGCGGACTTCCTCCGGCTCGTCGTCTACCTCGGCTACAAGTTCACCGACCGCATCGTCTTCAACTCCGAGATCGAATTCGAGCACGCGAAGACCGGAAGCGCGAGCGTAAGTGCGGGATCGGGTAGCGTCTCCGTCGAGTTCGCTGCCCTGGACTTCCTCTGGAAGCAGGAGGTCAACGCCCGGGCCGGGCTGCTCCTGCTTCCGATGGGCTTCGTCAACGAGATCCACGAGCCGCCGTTCTTCAACGGTGTCCAGAGACCCGAGACCGAGGTGCGAATCATCCCGAGCACGTGGCGGGAGAACGGCGCCGGGATCTTCGGCCGTCTGAGCGAAACCCTCGAGTACCGCGCCTACGTGGTGACTGGATTCAATGCGCGGGGCTTCAGCGACTCAGGGGTTCGAGGAGGCCGCCAGAACGGCAATCGTGCCCTCGCAGAGGACCTGGCTTTCGTTGCCCGGCTGGATTGGACACCGATCCCGGAGCTGCTTCTCGGGGGTTCGTTCTACCGGGGCGACTCTGGGCAGGACCAGGAGGTGGGTGGCGTCGACATCCCCGACGCCAGCCTCACCATTTTCGAAGTCCACGGTCAGTATCGGCGGGGTCCCCTCGAAGCCCGGGGGCTCTTCGCGATGTCCAGCCTATCGGACGCGCGAGACCTGAACCTGGCTCTGGGCCGCCCCAGCAATCGCCCGATCGCCGACAAGATGTTGGGTGGCTACGCGGAGGTCGCCTACGACATCTGGCCGACGCTCTTTGGGAACTTCGAGAAGCGCCTGACTCCCTTCCTGCGCGTCGAATACGTGGACACCCAGTACGAAGTGCCTTCGGGTTTTACACCGAACCGACGCAACGCTTACTGGCTTTACACGCCGGGGATCAGCTTCAAGCCCCACCCCAACGTGGTGCTCAAGCTCGAAAGCCGAAACTTCGAGACCCGCGATGGCGAGCGCCCAGACGAGCTCTCGATTGGGATGGGATTTGCGTTCTAGTCTCCTGGCTCTTGCAGTGGGGCTCTGCCTCAGCGCCGCGCCCTTCGCGGCCGAAGGGAAGGTCTACTACAGCAAGTCGGAGGCCCTCGCTTCCGCCTTTCCGGGCGCCGACCGGGTCGACAGCCGAACCATCGTCTTGGAAGACGAGCAGGCGGCCGCGATCGAGTCCCTCGCGAAGGCGAGACTCGAGACGAGGCTCATCACCGTCTACACGGGTGTGAAGGACAACGAGATCGTTGGATACGCATTCATCGAGATCCATACGGTGAGGACGCTTCCCGAGGCCTTCCTGATCGTGCTCTCGCCCGAGGGGGAGATCGAATCGCTCAGGGTGCTGGCTTTCTACGAGCCGGAAGAGTATCTCCCGACCGAGAGATGGCTGGCGCAATTCGACCACAGGGTGCTCGACCACGAGCTACGCCTCGGCGGAGAGATCCACGGCATCGCGGGCTCGACCCTCTCGGCCCGCGCGGTGACGGACGGCGTCCGCAGGTCCCTCGCGATCTTCGAGCTCGTAGTGAAGGAGAAGCCGAGCGATCTCCAGATCGGAAAGGGTGGTCGCTAGAGCATGCGCTTCCTCGTCACCGGAGATTGGAGTCGGAACCGGCTCCTGCAGACCATCGTATTCCTCTACGTGCTGTACGTCGCAGGGCTGTGGGTCACGAACACGTTGCTCTACTTCAACAAGATGAGCCTCACCTACACCTCCGTGGTCGAGTACTACCTGGGCTCGGAGGAGAGGTTCCTGCAGCCGCGCACCTACCAGGGGCTTCTCGAGGTCTCCCACTTCCACCTCTTCGCCATGGGGATGCTCCTCCTCGTACTCACCCACCTGATGCTGTTCGTCCCGGTACGAAACGGAGTGAAGGCGTGGCTGATCGCATTGCCCTTTGCGGCTGCGCTTGTCAACGAGGGAGCGAGCTGGCTAGTCCGGTTCGGACATCCTCTCTTCGCTTACCTCAAGATCGGCGGCTTCCTGATGTTGCAGGGAAGCCTTGCCGCACTGATCGTGGTCTCCCTATGGGCATCGTTTCGAGGTTCTGCGAACAACTATCGCGGAGAGTCGCTGTCTCAGGGCTGATCCTCCCGCTGCTGGTCGGATGCGCCGGCTCCGCTCCGGATCGGCTGCTCGTTTCTCGCAGCAGCGGGCGCTACGTCATGGGTACCGTCCTCGAGATCACCGTCGCGGCGCCGACGGAAGCCGAGGCGACCGCGGCGATGGAGGAGCTATTCCGTCTCGCCACCGAGCTCGAGCGGGTCTTCACGGTCTTCGAGCCGGAGAGCCCACTCCGCCGGCTGAACCGTCGGGCGGGAGGTGGCCCCCAGTTGGTGGACCCGGAGATCGCGCACATCCTCGTCGAGTCGGTGGCCTATTGGCGGCTTACTGGCGGAACCTTCGACGTCACCGTCGGCCCGCTGATAGACCTCTGGAGGCGGGCGGTACGCCGGAACGAGCCGCCGGGGGAAACCGAGCTAGCCGCGAGCCTGGCTCTCGTGGGCTCCGGCAAGATCCTGGTTGGCAAGGGCGACAGTGTCGCGCTCGAGCGCCCGGGGATGTCGGTGAACCTCGGTGGCATCGCCAAGGGCTACGCGCTCGACCGGATGGAGGAGCAGCTGCGCGCTCGCGGTATCTCGAAGGCCTTCGTGAGCTTCGGGCAGAGCAGCATCCTGGCCATGGGCGCACCCGCAGGCGCCCCGGGATGGCGGGTGCTATTGAAGGATGCCGGCGAGGGCTTCGCTGGAGTCGCCACCCTCCGAGATCAGAGCCTCTCGGTCTCGGCAAGCTTCGGCCAGTGGAGCGAGATCGCAGGCCGACGCTACGGGCACGTGATCGATCCGCGCTCCGGAGAGGCGTTGACGCGTGCTGCGCAGGCCGCGGTGTTGGCACCAAGTAGCGCTCTCGCCGAGGCGCTCAGCAAGTCGCTCCTGATCCTCACGCCGCAAGAGGGCCTCGCCCTGCTCGAGGATGAGCGCGAGGTCGAGGGGTTGCTGATCGAAGCAGACGGCGCCACCCGCGCCACCCGCGGCTGGGCGCGTGCTGTGGCCTTCGAGAGCCTCGGCGGAGAGGGCGGCGGCCGCCCGAAGTGACGGCGCTGTTGTCAAGTGTTGATTGGAGCTTCTATTCTGAGGAAGGGCTCTTCCCAGAACGCGAGGTGAGAAATGGACCTCAAGGTGTTTGTAACGGTGTTCGCAACGATCTTCATTGCGGAGCTAGGCGACAAGACACAGCTCGCCACACTGCTCTACGCGGCCGAACCAGAGAATCCGAAGCTCACCGTCTTCGCTGCTTCCGCGACCGCACTCGTACTCACCTCGGCACTCGGCGTGCTCGGCGGCGTCATCATTTCCCAGTACGTGACTCCCAAGGCCTTGTCTTGGATCGCCGGGGTCGGTTTCATCGCGATCGGTCTCTGGACGATCTCGCGGGCCTAGCGGAGCCAACCGGTCCTGTTCCCAGCCGGAATCACCTCCATCTTCTCCCCTGTGACCCGTCAGAGTGATTCGGACCGTTCGGGCTGTTGATCTGAGAGACGCTTCCGCAGCAAGGCGAGGAGGGATCCAATGGCGAAGGGAGCGGGAGTGTCCGCGAGGGACAACCCCTCGAGGCTCCCGTGTGAGAGGAGCGGCCCAGGCGTGCCTCGTGGCCTCATCGGGCCCGCGGTCGGAGAAGCCAAGCAACGGCGGGAAGTTCCGGGTATTTGACCGGGACAGGGCAAGACGGGTGGCTTCCCCCAACATCGTGGCCGAGGCCATCGAAGCTCTACGCCCAAGTGGCGGAAACGCCCGAGTACCGCAGCAATCCAATTCTGCGCGGGCTCACCTCACTACCGCTGCGCTTCTGAGAGCTGGCTCACCGCCAAAATTTCTACGAATGTGAAACCAGGAGCCCTCCATCGTCGTACTCCACGACTGAAGGAGGGCGCTATGCAATCCCTACCTCGGATCCGGTGGCTGTCGGCCGCCTTCTGCCTTCTGTGCGCGAGCGCGGCCACGGCCCAGGACATCGTGACTGGCTTCGAGTTCAACGACACCAGCGGTGAGTTCGTCCTCGGTGTCGCGCCAGAGACCGCCACCTTCATGGGAGGCGAGGCAAAGAGCATCGGAGTTCTATCGCTCTACCACGGAGGCGTACGATCCTGGATGATCGATGCGGGAGGAACCGGCACGATCGATTTCGAAACACCGGCGGCAGCCCTCGTCTTCTTCTTCCGGGACCAAACGAGCGACGTCGACAGTCTCCTGACCGCCACCGACAGCTCGGGGCAAGTTCTCGCCGCCTTCGCGGGGACCCACACCGCCTGGACCCGGGTCGACCTGTCCGGGGCTGCCCCCGTCGCGCGGATCACACTGGTGAACAACGCCACCCCGGGCGCCCAGGGCCGCTATGCGGTCATCGACGACTTGTCCTCCACGGCCTTCGAGAGCGTGCCCCTCGCAGATCCGATTCCCGACCCCATTCCAACGAGTTTCGTCGAGTTGTCACTCGAGACGATCACGAGCGGGCTCACGGCCCCGAACTGGGGCACCCACGCCGGGGACGGGTCGAATCGGCTCTTCGTCGCGGACCAGCCGGGCATCGTCTATGCCATCGATCTAAGCAGCGGAATCAAGAGCGTGTTCCTCGACGCTAGCGCGAGACTCGTTCCCCTGGGCGCCTTCGGGCCCGGATCTTTCGACGAGCGCGGTCTCCTCGGTCTCGCCTTCCATCCCAACTACGCGCAGAACGGCCTTCTATACACATACACCTCGGAACCTGCGGACAGCGCCGCTGACTTCCCCCTTGCTGGAGGCATTGCGGCGAACCACCAGAGCGTCGTGAGCGAGTGGAGCGTGCACGCGCCGGGAAGCCTCGCGTCGATCGTCGACCCCGCGAGCCACCGGGAACTGTTGCGAATCGACGAGCCCCAGTTCAACCACGACGGTGGCGCGTTGGCCTTCGCACCCGACGGAATGCTCTTTGTCTCCCTGGGAGACGGAGGAAACGCCGATGATCAGGGGGACGGCCATTCGGAGGGCGGAAACGGGCAGGATCCCGACAACGTGCTGGGTACGATCCTGCGGATCGACGTGGACGGAAACGACTCTGCCAACAGCCAGTATGGAATTCCCACGGACAACCCCTTCGTGGGCCAGGCAATGCGCGCCGAAGAAATCTACGCCTACGGCCTGCGAAACCCCTTCCGCATTTCCTTCGACTCCCTCACCGGAGACCTCTACATCGCGGATGTCGGGCAGAACGACATCGAGGAGATCGACCTCGGCGTTTCCGGTGCCAACTACGGTTGGCCTTTCCAGGAGGGGAGCTTCTTCTTCGACGACAACGACGCCGGTCCGGGCTTCGTGATTGGGGACGACCCGGGAGTGCCCCAGAGTCTCGTAGACCCGATCGCCGAGTACGATCACGACGAAGGCGCCGCGATCATCGGTGGCTTCGTGTACCGGGGCGAAGACGTTCCCGAACTCGATGGGAGTTACGTGTTCGGCGATTTTCAGGGGCGCGTGTTCCACCTGAACGACCAGGACGAGATCGCAGAATTCACGCTGCCGGACTTCGATGCCTTCGTCCTCGGATTCGGCGAGGACGAGAATGGCCGACTGTACGTCATGGCCAACGATTCCGGCGTTCCCTTCGACCAGACCGGAGTCGTACTGCGGGTTCCGGAACCGGCAGAGGGGGTTCTTTACGTCACGGCGCTTCTCGCACTGGTGACACTGGGGTACGCGGAGCGTCGAAATCGAGTGGGGTCTGCTTCCCGGCTCCATTTACAGTAAGGTCGCGGTGCGCGCCCGTTGACGATCACCCGGAGTCGCGCGCGTGCTTTCGCGGTCTAGCGGCGCGACACCGGCCCGTGATCGAAAACGTGGGAGTGGCGTGTCGTTTCTCGAGCGGGTCGAGATCGACTTTTCCGCCTCGGCACGCCTGGTGTTCCGAAAGCGCTGGGCCGTACTGCTCCTGACCTTGGCCGCAACGGGCACCCTCATCACCTGGGTTCCCGAACTCACCGTAGACAATTCGAGCGAGAGCTTTCTCCTTCCGAGCGACCCCGCGCGCAAGGACTACGACGCCCTGTGCGAACAATTTGGGCAGGACGAGGAGATGATGATCGCGGTCGAATCGCCTGCGGTATTCGACTTCGCGTATCTAAGCCAGTCGCGCAAATTACACGAGGCTCTGAAATCCGACGTCCCCTATTTGCTCGAAATCACTTCACTGTTGAACGCGCGCAACCCACGGGGAGAAGGGGACCAGCTGATCGTCGAAGATCTGCTGGAGGATTGGCCCGAGACACCCGAAGACCTGGCGCGCCTCGAAGCGCGAGTGCGGGAAATACCGCTCTTCGAAAACACTCTGATCAACTCCGCTGGCACCGCCACGACGATCGTGCTCACGCCCTTCATCTACTCCTGTCCGTTCTCGTAATTGGTCCGGCGCGGAGTGACTGGCCGTTTGCAGCCCGGATCGAAGCTCGAAGGCGCGGGTTGGAGCCTCGAATGAGTGCCGAGAGAGAGACGGAAGGTACTCGCGGACGCCGAAAATGCGGACACAGTGCGGACACGAAATTCCGAGTTACGCGAGTTCGCTGAAGTGCCTCCGTAACTTCCTGTTTCTTAAGTGCTTTTGGAGCCGACGGGCGGACTCGAACCGCCGACCCGCTAATTACGAATTGGTTTCAGCGGGTTTCCAGGGGCGTCCACCGGCGTCCACTGACGTATACGGTGCAAGGGTTCGTATAGCTGTCAGATTCCACGGACGTCCACCGCGCCTCTGGGCGTCCGCCGCCGTTGCTGTCACGGTTGCTGTCAAAGTTGCCGTCAGAGGCGGGGAGCCGTGCGGTACCGGGCCTGCTCACCGAAACCCATTCTGGACGCCTGACGCCGGCTCGGTGCGGAGGGACCCGGGTCGCAGCGCTGTTCTACTCGCTGATCGAGTCGGCAAAGCTCGCCGGGGTGGAGCCGCGCGCATATCTGGGCGAGGCCGCCCGGTGCGCCATCCGCTCCCCGGGGCCGCGACGCTCGCCCGCGACCTCAATTAGCCGGAATCGCTCGGATGTTGACCAAAGGCACCCGACGGTGGGAAGATGGCGAGAACCTCTCCTTATCGGAATCTCCCCGGGAGAGACCGACCGATGAGCACCATCCCCGAGCTTCTGGCCGATACGCTGGGAGACGACGCCCGCCCCCGCCTGGCCGACGAGTGCATCTGGTCCGTCTTGCCCGAGGACGCGGAGGAAACGGAGTGGGACAGCATCGGTCCGATCTATGACCGCGTGGCGAGGACGCGTCTGTACACGGGTCTGGTGTGGGGCGCGGATCCCGCGGACTTTACGGCCTTCGCCCGGGAAGCCATGGGAGCCACCGACGACGGCGTGATGCTGGACGTGGCCTGCGGCAGCCTGACGTTCACCGACGTCGTGTATGCCCGCGCCCCCCGGCCCGTCGTCCTGGTGGACCGCTCGATCACGATGCTGCAGATGGCGCGCGCGCGGCTGGCGAAACGGGGTGGCTCGAACCGGGGCGGGAATCCCCAGCTCTCCCTGCTCCACGCCGACGGCCTGGACCTGCCGTTCCGTGACGAGACCTTCACCACCGTTGCCTGCTACGGGTCGCTGCACGTGTTCGGGGATCTCGGGTCCGCGGTGGCCGAGCTGCACCGCTGCCTGGCGCCGGGGGGGCGGCTTTTCCTGACCAGCCTGGTGGACACCGGACGCTGGATCGGCCTGCAATGGATGAAGATGCTGCAGCGTTCACACCACTTCGCGACCATCCACACGGCCGAAGAATTCACCGGCATCGTCGCCGATATCACGGGCGATCGACCCGTCGCCGATGTGCTGGGCAACCTGGTGTACGTGACCAGCCGGCCGAAGCCAGCGACCCGAACGACCTCCTAAACGACCTCTGCCTTTCGCACCCGTCTTGCTGTCCTCCTCTGTCGATGAATGGGAGAACCTTCCGGGAGAACCAGGTGGCGGTCAAAGGCGGGGTGAACGAGGACGTACGAATCTACGGGCGTCCACCGCGCCCACCGGCGTCCGCCCCCGTTGCTGTCAGAGGCGGGGGGGGCCTCATGGAGCCGACCGGGGCGGCGTATGGAGGATGCCCGCCGCCGGAAGGCTCCATCGTCTCGAGCTCGCTGCCGGCCCACGGCCAGCTCCGGACGGGTGTTCGCGAGGGATGACCCCTCGAGGCTCCCGTGTGAGGGGAGCGGGCCAGGCGTGCCGCGTAGCCCCATCCGGCCGGCGATCGGAGAGGCTAAACACTGGCGGGAAGTTCCGAGTATTTGACCGGGAGGGCGTTATTCTTCCTACCTTCTCCCAGCCGAGTACGATGACCGACTTCGAATGAATGATGACTACTTGGGCCCTGTTCAGAACAGCAGGCAAAGGAGAGACGAGTGAACCCCAAATCAAGAGTCCATCTGGAAAACCACAAACAAACCGCCGTGACCGCGCTTGCCACTCGGGTGGCTCGTCTTCGTGAAGACAACTTCGACGACCGTGCGATTGAGCGAAACGCCACGGTCAGACAACTCAGGGCCGCTATCCGCCAGGCAATGGCCAGGCTAGCCCGTATCACGGCCATCGAGACGGAGAATGTGGCACGAGTTCAAGCCAAGGCAGACAGGTCAGCGGCCAAGAAGAAGGCCCGGGAGAAGGGCTCGGCGGAGAAGGCCCCTGAAGAGGCCGCCGCCAAGAAACCCAAAAAGGAGAAGAAGCCGAAGTCGGCTCCCACTCCGGAAACGTCTGCCGTTGCGCCCGAAGCGCCGGCCCCCGCTCCCGACGCATCGACAGCTGAGTCTGAGGATCCAGCAGCGGATCCGAAGGTCAAAGAATAGGGCGCGGGAGAAAACAATCCGAACCACGCTCAGAGCTCGGCGAGAGGCTGTCCTTGGCCAAAATCCCATCCCTGCCGCTTTGACCACGCGCACGAGCCCGAGCCTCGGCGAGCAAACCAGGCTCACGGGTTTTGATTTCCAATCGGAGGCGCTGTCCCTCGTCAAAACCACGTAGCACCAGCTACGCAGCCCTTCTCGCATCTCGCGAATACCGATGGTGGAGTCCGCCGACGCGGGGAAACGCGACGATCTCCCCCATTTCCGGCGGCTCCACCGCCCGAGGAACAGGCGTGTCCTTTCCGAGTCCAAGATGGGTTCGATCTTCGTGGAAGTAGTCCACGTATCGTCGGACCACGCACCGAAGTTGGTTCTCGCTGACTGCAATTACATGATCCAGGCAGTCGCGGCGTAGCCCGCCGATCCACCTTTCCGCGAATCCATTTTGCCAGGGCGACCTGAACGCCGTCTTTACCTGCGTCAGCCCAAGGCCATCAACGCGCTTCCTGAAGTAGGCCCCGTAGATCTTGTCGTTGTCGCGGAACAGGAAGCGACCAGGCGGCTCGTACGGACAAGCTTCTACGACCTGCTGGGCCGTCCACTGCGCCGTGGGGTGCTTCGTGACGTTGAAGTGGAGGATCCTTCGTCGGTCGAGGCTCAGGACGAAGAAGACATAGATGACCTCGAAGGTGATCGTAGGCACCACAGCGAAGTCGATGTCCAGCGCTTCATGCATGTGATTGTGCAGGAACGTGCGCCATCGTTGCTGCGATCCTGGTGGCGCTGCGCGCTTTGGCATATAGCGGGATACCGAGATCTCGGATATCTCGATGCCCAGCTTGAGCAGCTCTCCGTGAATCCTCGGAGCGCCCCACCCGACATTCGCTACCGCCATTTCGACGATGAGCTTGCGAACGTCCTTGTGGACCCTGGGCCGTCCAGGACCTCGCTTTCGACTCTTCCATCGCCAGAAGAGCCTAAAGCCTTTCTTGTGCCAGGCGACGACCGTGGCGGGTTTGACCATGACCAACAACTCGTTCCAGCGGGACCAAGAGCGAGCAAGCACCACCCACAGGGCGCGGTCCAGTGGGCGTAGCTTGGGGCGCTTCTTTCGGTGCTTCAGGCAGGAGAGTTGGTGACGTAACGCGACGTTTTCGGCCACGAGGTCGGCACGATCCTTGAGTGCCGCCACGAAAACGGCGGCGACCAGCGGGAGTTGGAGCGGCATCGAGACCATGATAGCCTCGACGGAGTCGGAGTCGTAAACGAGGAGCTATGACCCCGTAGCGAATAAAGACGATGCACAGGGGCGGCGACTACACCGGCACCATCCGGCTCATCCCCGAACCCTCAACCGCTCTCCTCCTCGCCACCGGCCTAGCAGGGCTCGCAGCAGCAGGGCGGCGGCGGGCACTCCGCTAGGAGACAAGCCCCGCAGACCCACCGAAACGCTCCGGCCCACTCGCGGTCGGGGCGTTGTCTTTACTCGACCTGTCCTCGGTTTACGTACCGCTCCAGGATCGTGTTCCGGCGTCGCGCAACCCCGCGACACGCAACGAGAAATCGTTTCGCCGAAACCCAGGTGGGTCCAGTTGGGTCCAGTTGGTCGAAAGTGACCCCGCTTCTGACCCCACCTGGCGTCGCTCTGGGGCGGAGTCTTCGGTCACCGCCTGTCGCTTTCCGTCATGAATTGCGACAGCCGCTCCGCCCTGCGCCGAGGAATCCTTCGACGCCGACACTCCCGCCCACGTCTCGCCGGTCCACCCGCCAGCTCGACTACCTGAATCCAGGGCCGAAATTACCTGGATTCGAGGATTGCCGTGCCTCTCGGTGCTCTTCAGACTGCCTTTCCAATCTAATCCAATGCTGCAGTGGGCACGCTTCGTGCCGACTCGTGTCGACCCTGATGTGGGGACGACCCAACCAAACTACTAAGAGGTGCGATATGACAATCAAATACCTTGCGACTGCTCTGGCCGTGACTGTCGGCCTGCTCTTCAGCGTCTCCACCGCCCATGCAGGGAGGCCGCTGGACGTTGACTGCGACGTTCTGGAAAGCGCCATCATATGTGCGGACGCTATCCTCGATGCAAATAATGTCGCATTCAACAGCGTGGGCGATCTCTTCTCCTCGGCGATCCTGGATGATGCGGTCTTCGAGCAGCTGAATTCTCTGATCCTGTTCTGCTCGGGGGGGGCGATCGAATTTGATTCTGCCTCTCAAGGGATCAGCACTGTTGCGAGTTGCCGCCTGTTGCGGCTACTCAACGATGAAATCGACGACTGAGCATGGCTTGCAGGTGGTGGCCCTGCCTCCATCGCGAATCAGAACTCGACGCGCCCCGGCTTCGGTCGGGGCGTCGTCGTCTTGGCGATCAGAAGGGAAGCGCGGCCACGAAAGCGGGGTTTTCGACCACCGGGTTGGTCCAGGCGATCCGCTTTTGCGGGTCAGGGTTCGCCGGGTGACTGGTGGCGCTCCTCTCCGACCTTGACCGAGCCCACCAGTCCCCGCTCTCAGATCGTTTCGCACACTTTTCGCACACCAGACGCAGTTCAGGGGTCGGGTGTCGATGCAGCTTTCGAGAAAACCGTCCCAGAATCAAAGGGTTACTGGAGCCGACGGGCGGGCCCGAACCGCCGACCTGCTGATTACGAAGAAGCGAGAGCAGTGAGGAATTCCGCGTACTTACAGCTCCTACTATGCACAGAGCTGCATATAGCGGCATAGAGCTGCACACAGGACGGCCCTACGGCCCCCAGGCGGCCCCTGTCGATCGCCACCTCAGGCAGGGGTGTGAGGGGAATGGCCCCCGCTGCTATACCGTCGCTGTCAAGGAGTGGTGGGCTTCGCGGAGCCGGGTGAGGCTGGATCGCCGGGGATGCCCCCGAGCGAGTCCTCAATTGCGGGCACAGTAGTCACGCCTTCGCCGCTGCTCAACGGCGCCGGCGGAGAGCTGTGTGCCCGTGCCGCCGCCTGGCTGAGGCATTCCACGGCTGGGGCCGCGCCTCGATAAGTGGCCGTGATCCAGCGAGAATTGGGTTTTCGGGACGCACACCCAAGAACCGCGCTTGTTCCTGTCCGCCCTGTCCGCAGGCACAGAATCGCTGATTCTCGTCCGGCGTAGGGCATAATCGTGACGCGATGCCGTACCTGAGAGCGCTGGCCAGGGTACTTCTCGCGGCCTGGTTCTTGATCTGGGTCGGGTCCGTCGCTCTCTACGTCTACCAGGCGGCGCATCGGCGCACCGCCTGGCACGCTTGGTTGATCGCGCCCGCCGAGACCTCCCGCGATTTCCCCATCATCCGAAAGCTCTTCCCCGAGTTCAAAGGCGAGCCGAGAGCCGTCCCGGGCGACCGGATAGTCCGCATCGGGGGTGAGGACGCCCGCGGCCTGGGCATGGCCGGTGTGGACGCCCTCGCCTTCGCGCACACCGGACCGGACCTGCGGGTCTCCCTGCTACTGGAGCGCGACGGACAGCCGTTCGAGGCCTGGAGCGAGGCCATCACCATCCCGCGCCGGTGGAAGCACCTGCCCATGACGCTGGTGCTCGGCGGCACCGCGTTGATTCTCGCGCTGCGAGTGAAGCGCTCGCGCGCCGCCCAGCTTCTATCGGCCACCATGTTGGCGTACGCGCTGGTCTGGATCCCGGTCTTCGGAGTCGGGCCCGTCGAACAGCACTACGCGTGGCTGGGGATTCGGATCCTGGCAAGCTCGTTGATGCTGCCCCTTCTCTTGACCGCGCTTCTCTTCTTCCCGGACGGCAGGGGCCCGGAGAGCCGCTGGAGCCTGGTCTGGCCCTGGGCCTTCGCCTTCAACGGCGTCGTCCACGCAGGCCTGTGGGAGGAGTGGGTGTTCCGACACCACACCGCCCAGATGCTGCTCCTCGTGCTCTACGTCGTCGTCGCTGTACTGGTACTCGCGCTGGTTACGCAGAAGTTCCGAGGAACGGATCCGGTGGGACGGCGTCAGATCAAGTGGGTCGTCTACGGCTTCTATCTCTCCGCAATACCCCACCTGCTAGGTGGCCTCCTGGCACTGGGCCATCCCGATCCGGATTTCCGCTGGAAGATCTCTGAAGTCGCAGAAATCCCCACTGTCTTCGTCCCCCTCTCAGTCCTGATCGCCATGGTTCGGTTCAACCTCTTCGACATCGACCGGCTCATCAGCGCCACGGCAGCGTACACGGTCGTGGGTATCGGGGCGCTCGCCGGGCTGCTGGTGATGCTGCCGGCGGCGTCCGCGGCGCTGGAAAATCAGCTCGGAATCGGAACCGGTGCGACTCAGCTCGCGCTCTCGGTGCTCGCTGCTTCCCTTACCGTTCCCATGGCCCAGCGCCTGCGCCCGCGGATCGAGCGCGTGTTCTTCGCAGAGCGCCACTCCTTGGAGGCGGGTGTCCAGCGCCTTCTGGAGGAGCTTTCGGCGCGACAGGACCCTCGGGAGCTGACGGCGCTGGCCGGCGAACAACTCGACGTCCTGCTGCGGCCTGATTGCTGTGTCGTCTACGCCAGGGCCGGTCCGGGGTACGAGCCGGTCTTCGTCAAAGGAAGGGCTGTCCCTCCTGCCATCGACGGACAGAGCCCCCTGATCACCGCTCTTCGGGGCCGATCCTCTCCACTGGCCTCCGATCGCCTCTCACGACGCGACAGGATCGAACAGCTCTCTCCGTTCGACCGAGCCGCCCTGGAAACGCTCGGAGCCGTCGTGGTCGTGCCGATTCGGCGACGCGGAGAGCTGGCCGCCTTCCTCTGCCTCGGGCACAAGCACTCAGGCGACATCTACACCCGAACCGATCTCGCGTTGCTCACAGCCGTCGTCAACACCGTCGCCACTCAGCTCGAACGCCTCGACCAGGAAGAGATCGCTCGCGAAGCCCGGGCGATGCAGGAGGAGCTTCGCCGGTATGTCCCCGGGGCCATCGCCCGGGGGCTGGACGCCGGGGAGGACCTGGAGCCGCGGGAGCGGGCGGTCACGGTGCTTTTCGTAGACATTCGCGGCTACACGTCCTACTCGGAGAGCCGAAGGGCCCGAGAGATCTTCGCCATGGTCAGCGACTACACGAAAGCGGTTTCATCCCTCGTGGAGAAGTCCGGTGGCAGTGTCGTCGAGTTCAACGGCGATGGAATGATGGCGGTCTTCGGGGCACCACGGAGCCTGGCCGACAAGGAGCTGGCCGCGGTCGCCGCCGGGCGTGAGATCATCCAATCGATGGCCTCGGTTGGTCGTTTGGCCAGGGAAGCTGAGTCCGCTCCACCGCTTTCCGTGGGGGTTGGTATTGCCACGGGCGAGGCCTTCGTGGGCGGTATTCAAGCGGTGGACCGGCGCATCTGGACGGCTCTCGGCAACACCACGAACCGGGCGGCCCGACTTCAGAGCCTGACCCGCGAACTGGACGCCAGCATGGTCATCGACCTCGCTACCTGGCGAGCTGCGGGAGAGGAGGCCGCGGATCTGGAGCGCCACGAGGGAGTTTCTCTCCGGGGTCGTGCAGCTCGTGAGGATGTGTACCTGCTTCCCCTGCCAGATTCGGTCGCTGACTAGCGGCCGCACCCATGGTGGGTTCGCCCCGGCCGGTCTCCCCGGCGCCGGCGCGACCCGGTGTCGGCCCGCGGGCGGCTGGCGTAGAATGCCCCCGGGGCGGGGGACCGGGCGTGGACTTCCTCTCGAGCGTCTTCACCTGGCTGGGCGAGCGCGAGGCCGGCATCAGCGCCGTGGTGGGGATCGCGGTGCTGGCGGGACTCGTCTTCGCAGGGCTCCGGTCTCTGGTCCGCCGGCGCGCCGAGACTTCCCAGGGAAAGGTCCCCGCTGTCAGCCCCGAGGCCGCTTCGGCAGATTCCTCACCCGCCGACCTCGATCCGCTCACGGTCCCCGGCTTCGAGGGGCGACCGGCCATCGCGGTCCTACCGTTCGACGACCTGAGCAGTGAGCGTGATCAAGAGTACTTCGCGGATGGGATCGCGGAGGATCTGATCACCCGGCTCTCGGCTTGGCGCGACTTCCCGGTCATCGCCCGCAATTCGAGCTTCACGTATAAGGGCAAGCCCGTGGACGTGAAGCAGGTCAGCCGAGAACTTGGGGTTCGTTACGTCGTGGAGGGGAGCGTTCGGAAAGCTGGTGAGCATGTACGGATCAGCGCCCAGCTCATTGATGCCACGACGGGCGCTCACGTCTGGGCCGAGACCTACGACCGAGAAATACGGGACATCTTTGCACTCCAGGACGAGATTACAGAAGCCATCGTTGCCTCGGTGGAACCGGAACTGGTTCGGTCCGAAGGAGAGCGAGCGGCAAGCAAGGAACACGAAAGCCTCGATGCTTGGGATCACCAGATGCGGGGGTTGTGGCATCTCTGGAAGGAAACGAAAGAGGACAACTCCAAGGGGCAAGCACATTTTAGGAAAGCCATCGAGATCGAATCAGGCCACGCCGCCGCCCACGCCTTCCTGGCGCTCGCGCACGGCCAAGCCATAGTTGGCCAGTGGACTGAATCTCCGGAGCAATCGGTTGCCCTAATCGAACGCGCCGCACGCCGCAGCATGGAGCTCGACAGCACGGAACCCATGTCTCATACCGCAATGGGGAACTTCTATTTTTTCACAGGCCAGCAGGCTCAGGCCATCGCTTCGTTCCGGCGTACCGTTCAGCTAGATCCGGGCTCCATTCTCGCGTGTGGACAGCTCGGTTTGTTCCTTGCACTCACAGGTCAACCGGAGGAGGCTCTCCCGAACCTTGAGAGGGTAATCCGGCTGAACCCGAGAACTCCGATGATGTACAGGTATCTCGCCGCGACTGGATGGGCTCACTTTGCCGCTGGGCGTTACGAGGAGGCCATCGAGTGGCTGGAGCAGAGCCGCCAGTCAAAGCCTGACCACAATCTCGCTCATCGCGGACTGGCTGCGAGCTACGCGATCGTCGGGCGACTGGAGGAGGCTCGGGCTGCGCTTGAGGAGGAGCTTCGGCTCGAACCCGACATCTCCATAGAGAAGGTCAGGTTCGAACTCTCCGCGACGGACCCCGATTTCCTTGAGCGTTACTGCGACGCACTCCGCAAGGCTGGGATGAAGGAGTAAGCCGCTGACCCAACGCGAACCAGCCCTCGTCACACCCTTCTGGGTCCGCATCGCCGCCGGGACCTCGCTCTCGCTAGGCTGCCTCCGTCAACATCTTCTGCTCGGGGTGCCTGGTGGATAACGCCGAGCGGGGCCGGACCTGGTGGATCGAGCGCGTCTATGGCGCGTTCCCAGTGGCTCCCGCATGGGTGGGTACAGCGCTGGCTGCGGCCTTGATCACCGCCTTCCTTGCGAGCGAGTACGCGCTGGGCCGCCACGAACTCCTGGCGTCGGGGGGCGACGCACTCTACGGATTTCGCGATTTGCGGGTCGCCGTCGTCCTGTGTCTGATGGTCGCGTATCTCCCAACGGCGTGCGTTTACCTGCTGCGAGGGGCGAGGCGTTCGCTCTTGCTGCTGCGTCCCGTTCTGGATTCCACCGATGCGGACTTCGGCGCGCTCGCCGGAGAGGTCGGCGCCTATTCTTGGTGGAGACTGCTGGGTGTCTGTCTCCTGGGTACCGGGTTCATGGTGCTGGTCCCGTTGCTCGTCGGACCCGGCGCCGAGTACGCCTACGAGGTGAGAGTCTGGAGCCCAGAGGTCACTTGGCACCGGATACTCGCTCCGGTAATCGGTTGGTGGATCGGGCGATTCATCTTCTCAGTGGTTGTGGAATCAAGTCGGCTCTCTCGTGCGTCGCGTCATCTCGCCCCGATCGGCCTGCTCGATCTGCGACCGCTTGCCCCGTTTGCGCGGCAGGGCCTCGCTAATGCCTTCTGGCTGGTGGGCCTGTTCTCGATCACCGCGCTGCTCGTGCTGGACGTAGGTTTCGTGGCCGTGGTCGCGTGGGCAGGAACCCTGATGCTCGCGGTGGCGATCGCCAGCCTGGTACTTCCGGTGCGCGGAGTGCACCAGCGCATCCGGGAGCAGAAGAAGGCTGAACTGGACCGCGTGCGGGCGGCCATCCAGGGGGACCGCAGTAGTCTGGTCGATTCGGGAATTGCGAGCCAGGCCGACGCGGTCAGCCTCGCGGATCTGATCGCCTACGAAACGCGCATCGAGAACGTCCGCGAGTGGCCCTTCGACGCTCCCACCATGCTCCGCTTCGCGCTGTATCTCGCCATTCCGCTGGGCTCGTGGCTCGGCGGGGCGTTCGTCGAGCGCCTGCTCGGCGCCGCCCTCGACTGACTGCATGGGAAACTGCTTCAAGCGTAGGTGTGCTTAGCGTAGAATCTCCCGGACCGAGGTTTCAGGCATGGACTGGCTGCCCCGCATCGTCGCTTGGCTGAGTGACCACGAGGCCACCATCAGCGCCGTGGTGGGGATCATAGTGATCGCCGGTGTCCTTTTCGCTGGGATTCGTGCGCTCCACCTCCGAGGAGCCACCGAAACACTCAAGAAGGCGCTGACCGGCCCGGGTCGCAGGACCATCCTCATCACTGCCGGCGCTGGCGCACTCCTGATCGTGGCTGGAATCGCAGCGTGGTGGATACTGGCCGATGAGCCTGTCATGGAGGTCACCTCCAAAGACGACCCCCTGCTGGCGTTGCCAACTGGCCCCGTGGTCGCCGTCCTGCCCTTCGAGAATCTGAGCCGCGACCCTGACCAAGAGTTCTTCAGCGACGGCCTTACTGACGGCATCATCACCGCGCTCTCCAGGTTCAAGGACCTGTTTGTGATCGCCAGGAACTCGACCCTTCGGTACAAGGGTCAGGCCGTGGATGTGCGCCAGCTGAGACACGACCTTGGGGCTCGTTATGTCGTGGAGGGCAGCGTCCAGAAGGCTGGAGACACGCTCCGGATCACAGCGCAGCTCTTGGATGCCAAGGACGGCACGCATCTGTGGGCGGACACCTATGACCGCGATCTATCTACCTCGAACATCTTCGCAGTGCAGGACGAGATTACCGAGCAGGTCGTGGGCACAATCGCCGGCCTCTACGGCGTCATCTCCCGGGACCAGGTTTCCGAGGTCAAGGAGAAGCCAACCGAGAGTCTCGCTGCGTATGAATGCGTATTGCGGACAATCGCCTATTACAGGGACAGAACGAGCGCGACAGAACATGAGAAGCTTCGTCGATGTCTTGAACGTGCAGTGAAGTCTGACCCCGGATACGCGAATGCCTGGGCTGCTCTAAGCTTCATCTACTTCGATGAGCACCGCAATAACTACAACCCCCGACCCGGTTCGCTGGATCGCGCTCTGGACGCAGCGCGGCGGGCAGTGGACACTGGTCCTACCATGCAGTTCCCGCATTCTGCCTTGGCGTCTGTCCATTTCTATCGACACGATCTCGACGCGTTCTACGCTGAGGCTGAGCGCACCATCGCGCTCAATCCCAACAATTCGGCGAGGTTGGCCCACCTGGGCGGGTTGATGCTGAATGCAGGTGATGAGCGCGGAATCGCCCTGGTGAGAAAGGCAGCGAAGCTGGACCCATTCCATCCGACGTGGTTCAACTTCCATTTCTCTTTTTACCATTTCGAGAGGGGGGAATACGAAGAAGCCCTCGTCGCAGCACGAAAGATCAACAACCCCGGCTTTTTCTGGACTCCGGTCCATCTAGCCGTGATTTACGCAGAACTTGGCCGCCAGAGCGAGGCTCAATCCGCTCTGGACCAGTTACTCGAACTCTACCCAGGCTTCACTATCGAGAAGTACGTCGAGGAAGCGCGGAAACTCAACAATCCCGATGACACCATTCACCGCTGGGCCGCGGCACTCCGCAAGGCCGGGCTGCCGGAGTAGGTGAGAAAGGGACAGCCATGTCGCTTGAGGATCTGGGGAACATCGGGGAGTTGGTTGCGGCGGTCGCGGTGATCGTGACACTCGGTTATCTCGCGGTACAGATTCTACAGAATGTGGCTCAAGTCCGGATTCGGGCCGAAGTCAAATAGTGGCGAACGATGGGAGCGATAGTCTCCACGTCTCGGAACGCTCCGTAGTGGCCCCGGCCTCGGACCGTGTGGAACTCGGCGTTGATGGCCAAAGCCTGTTGCTTCAAGAACTCGATGCCCGGCTCCCGTTCTGCGAGATAGACGAGGGGAGGCTGCGGCAGTCCCGACAGGTCAATCGCTGGCTCCTTCGCGATTCGGCCCTCGAGTATCGCTGCGACTACATGGAAGTCTTGCCCATACTGCAACGCTCCTCGGACGGCCAGATTGTTGAGGCCCATCAAGGTCCAGTACTCGTTCCAGTCTCCTACGCGCAGGGCTTCGGCTTTCCTGCGTAGAGGCTGAGAAAAAGCGCTGACCACCGGGGGAGGCATAGTCAGGAAGCCCGATCCGCCAACGACGAGCGATCTCATCCGGCGAGGGTGCTCAGTCGCCAGTACACTTGCGAGCAGCCCACCGCGTGAGTATCCCCAGACGTGAGCGGCCTCCACGCCCTCCGCGTCTAGTACGGCGAGGATGTCCAGGGCGCATTGATCGACCAGATACGCTTCCCCCTCCGTCGGGGAGTCGCTCTTGCCGTGGCCGAGGGGGTCAACGGCGATGACCTGAAACTCGTCGGAGAACCGCAGCACGTATCCGGCGTCCGCCCAACTGGAAGCAGAGGCCATGAGCCCGGGAACCAGGACGAGTGCTGGCCCGGACCCCTCGACGACATAATGGATGCGCCAGCCCCGAGACCGTGCGTACATTGCTTACCTCGCGATGTACTGGCTGCATTCTAAGACACGTTCATCTGGCCGCACCAGGCACCGGCTCTGCGCCTCCAGCGTGCCGGGCCAACACCCTGATCGAGTAGGGCGATTCCGCCACGGCTACGCCATCGGGCGTCGGATTCGCCCTGATCCCAGCGATCCCACGGCCATATGGACTCCTGATCCCCCGGGGTCCATAATGCCAGCGGGTAGGGCCGTGTCGCGTCTGAAGCGCCTCATCCAAGAGATCCACCGGCGCTCGCTCTGGCAGGTGCTGGGGATCTACCTCGTCGGAGCCTGGGTCGCCTTCCAGGGCATCGAGGCCCTCGTCTCCGGGCTGGGCCTCCCTGAGTGGGTCCCGGGCCTCACGGTGGCCATACTGATCGCGGGGCTCCCCATCGTGCTGGCCACGGCATTCGTGCAGGAGGGCATCGGGGCCGGGGAGGCACCTTCTGAAGCCTTGGCGACATCCGAAGCGGAGGAGGCGGCCACGCCAGCCGAGGCCGGAGGGCTACACCTCGTCCTCACTTGGCGGAACGTGATCCTGGGCGGCGGCGTGGTGATTGCGCTCGCGGGGATCGGAGTCGCTGGCTGGCTCCTGCTCGGCGGCGAGTTCTCTCGCTCGCCCGAAACTATCCGCTCCATTGCCGTCCTACCGCTGGAGAACCTCTCAGGGGACCCGGAGCAGGAGTACTTCGCCGATGGGATGACAGAGGCGCTCATCTCGGAGTTCGCCCGGCTCGGCGCCCTGAGCGTGATCTCGCGAACCTCGGTGATGCGTTACAAGCAGAGCGACAAGTCGCTGCCGGAGATCGCGCAAGAGCTGAACGTGCAGGGAGTCGTCGAGGGCAGCGTCTTCCGTGCCGGCGACCGCGTCCGCATCACGCTTCAGTTGATCGATGCACGCAACGACGTCCACCTATGGGCGCAGAGCTACGAGCGCGACCTGCGCGACGTGCTGGGATTGCAGGGCGAGATCGCACGCGCAGTCGCCCGGCAGATCGAGATCAAGCTAACTCCAAGAGAGCGGGCTCGTCTGGAGAGATTTCCCAAGGTGGATCGGGAGGCGCACGAGTCGTACCTCAAGGCCCGGTACGAAGCGGCGAAGTTCACAGCCGCAGGCCTTGAAAAGGCCGTGGGGCACTATCAGCAAGCGATCGACAAGGATCCGAGACACGCACGCGCCTACGCCGGGCTAGCAGATGCGTACATACGGTGGGCACAGCCCCTGATGGCGTTCCCTCACCGCGAGGCAATGCCCAGAGCCAAGGAAGCCGCAAGGAGCGCACTCGAAATCGATGATTCGCTCGGCGAAGCGCAAGCCGCTGTCGCTGCAGTAGAGTGGTTGTACGATTGGGACTTCCCAAAGGCTGACCGCGATTTCCGGCGAGCCATCGACTTGAGTCCAAGCTCGTCCCGCGCCCATTGGTGGTACGGCATTTACCTGTCAGCGATGGGACGATACCGAGAAGCGATCGAGCAGAACATCCGGGCAGCGGAACTCGATCCTCTGTCACCGTTTCTGCCAACTCTCAGGGCGGAATTATTCTACTACGCCCGCGACTATGAGGCCGCAATCGAGCAATGCCAAAAGGTGTTGACGACCCATCCCGATTATGCACGAGCACACCACATACTCACTTGGCCCTACCAGCAGCTCGGTAGGTACGACGAAGCGATTGTCGCCTACCAAGCGGAGGCAGGCCTCAGCGCCGAGGAAACAGAGAGCTTGCGACGGTCCTTCGCTAGCTCGGGTGCACCAGGCTATTGGCGGTGGCGGCTGGCGAGGTTTCAGGAAGCCGCGCCTAGTGGATACGTGGACCCGAGCATGGTGGCAGAGTTTTACGGTCGCCTCGGCGAGAAGGACACCATGTTCGAATGGCTCGAAAAAGCGTACGAGGCCCGCGATGGGGGTCTCACTTTCTTGAAAGCGGACCCCCAGTGGGACCCATGGCGTTCCGACCCCCGCTTCCAGGACTTGCTCCGCCGCATCGGGTTCCCGGAGGAATGATGACAGAGGCCGAACGCAAACTCGCGGCGATCCTGAGCGCGGATGTGGTGGGCTACTCGCGCCTCATGGCGGAGGACGAGGCGGCCACGATCAGCACCCTCACTGACTACCGCGAAGAGATCGCGATGCTCGTGCGCCAGCATCGCGGTCGCCTGGTGAACTCGCAGGATTGGCGGCAGCAGGGCGACGGCGGTCGTAGAGGCTTCACTCGTCAGTGCTTCGCGTGGTAGAGTCGAGACCAGCCGCAGCTTAGCGGCCAGACGTTGGGCGGCGCAGCGGTGGCAACCTGCAAGGCAGCAATTTTCGATCTCGGTGGCGTCCTCATCCATTGGGACCCGCGGCTTCTCTACAGGAAGATGCTCCCCACGGAAGCGGCAGTCGAGCAGTTTCTCTCGACGGTATGTACTCTAGAGTGGGATGCCCAGCAGGATGCCGGGCGGCCGCTCGATGAGGGCATCACCGAACTCGTTGCTCGGTTCCCCGATCAGACCTTACTCATCGAAGCGTGGCGGGACCGGATCGCCGAGATGGTGCTTCCTATCCGGGACTCCGTTGAGCTTCTGCGCGAGCTTCGTGAGCGCGAGGTTCCTCTCTATGTCCTCTCCAATTGGGGTACCGACGAGTTTGAGGCCATCCGCGATCTCTTCCCCTTCTTAGAGTGGTTTCAGGGCATCCTCATCTCGGGCAACGTGGGCCTTGTCAAACCCGACCCACAGATCTTCGGTCTTCTCGTGCGGGAGCATCGGCTGCACCCCGCGGAGGTCGCGTTCATCGACGACCATCCTCCGAATGTGGAGGTGGCTCACCACCTTGGTTTTCAAGCCGTCTTGTTCAGCTCCCCGGCGGACCTTCGGGAGGAGCTTGGGCGACTTGGCCTTCTTTAGCGACCGTGCGGCGCCCACCAACCCGCTGAAGCTGCCGGCCGGACAGCGCGGGCCGACCGATCCGCGGCGCCGGTCGGGGCTCCCCGCGGCGGGGCGCCCGTGGCCTCGTGCCGTCACGCCGGGATCTGGCTCGAAGGCTCGAACGATCCTCAAGTGAGATTCAGCGGCTTTGCAGCTGGTCTTCGCCCGCGCCCTCGCGGGGTCGACATGGGCTGCGGAGCCTTGCAGCGGTCTGCCGGACGCCCAGTGCGAGAGCGGCCAACCCCCCGCCGCGGCACGTGATTCGGGGCCCCTCGCTCTGGGCTCCGCAAATGGGCTGCCTAGCTCGCAGCGTTTTGGAGTACTCTGGTGCAGTCTATTTTGAGTTAGACGACGCGAGCTGCCGTAACCGGAACTGTGAGCGAGCCGCGATGCCCCGCGCGAGACCGACGACCCTAGGACCTCACCGGCTTCAGAGAAGCCGCTGCTACCCTCCGGCCCGATGATCTGGTTCTCGATCCTTCTGGTCTTCGGCACTCTGGCGTTGATCGGCGTGAACCTCACCTCGGAGTCGCCGGACCTCCACCTCGGCGCGAGCCTGATAATCCGCGGGCGCATTCCGTGGATCCTGCTCGCGGTTCTATGGGGCGGCATCGCGCTCGGCGTGGCATCGCTCTCCCGCGGCCGCAAGCTTCCGAAGCTGGGCGTGCTGCTCCTCGAGGTCGCGCCGGTCGCCTTCGTCTCGTGGTACGTCATCCTCGGCAGCGTGCTTCCGGCCCATGCGCTGGCGATCGAGGTGGGTAACCCGTTCCCCGCCTACGCGCTCCACGACCAGGATGGGGCACTCCGCGAGCGCGCTGCCCTCGAGAAGCGACCGCCGGCGCTGTACATCTTCTACCGCGGTCACTGGTGACCCTTCTGTCGGATCGAGCTGGTCCAGCTCGACGACTACTACGACCGGATCTCGAACGAGGGAGTGGAACTCTTCGCAGTGAGCGTCGATCCGCCGGCGGCGTCACGCCGGATACGGGATCGGCTGAATAGCCGCCTCACCTTCCTCGCCGATCAGGAAGGCGTGCTCCTGGACCAACTCGGCATCCGCCACCGAGGAGGGCGCAACGATGGCGTCGACATCGCGTACCCCACCGCCGTGCTCGTCGACGCCGACGGCGTCGTCCGCTGGATCTTCCAATCCGACACCTACCGCGAGCGCGCGAGGGCCGAGGAGATCTTTGCCGCGATCGAGGAGCTGCGCGAGACGGGCTAACCCCCACCTATGTCTCGGCGCGCCGCCCCCCAAGCCGCCGAAGCTGACGCCCGGACAGCGCCGTCCAATTGATCCGCGGTGGCGTTCAGGGTTCCCCGACGTGGGGTACTCGTGGTAGGGTGCGTACCGTTGGCCGGTGGGCGGCCAGCCGTTGTTTTAGGGGGGCCTTGGGCTGGCGACAGCCCGGGGCCTACCCGGTGGCGGCGGGGCGAGGCCACGATGCAGGACGACGGTGAACTGCACGTTGTTACGGGCGCCTTCGGCTACTCCGGCCGGTACATCGCCGAGCGCTTGCTCCGAGCTGGCCACCGTGTCCGCACGCTTACGAACTCTCCCGATCGCGAACACCCGTTCGGAGATCGAGTTGACGTGCATCCGTTCAACTTCGACGATCCAGCGCGAATCTCGGCGTCCCTCGAAGGGGCCGCGGTTCTCTACAACACCTACTGGGTCCGGTTCAATCATTCTGACTTCCAGTACTCCCGGGCGGTGGAGAACACGCGGGTCCTCTTCGCAGCCGCGTGTCGCGCCGGTGTTTCGCGCGTGGTCCACGTCAGCATCACCAATCCATCGGAGGAATCTGCTCTTGAGTACTTCCGCGGCAAGGCGCTCCTAGAGCGTGAACTCAGAGAGTCGGGCCTCTCGTACGCGATCCTACGTCCGGCGGTGCTCTTCGGACGCGAAGACATTCTAATCAACAACATCGCATGGGTTCTTCGCCACCTCCCCGTCTTCGGAATCTTTGGCGCCGGTCACTATCGCCTGCAACCAATCCACGTCGACGACTTCGCCGACCTCGCTGTCGCCCAGGGAGTCGAGCGCGCGGATCGGATCATCGATGCCATCGGCCCAGAGACCCTCAGCTATCGCGAGCTCGTCAAGGAGCTCGCTCGTACCATCGGCGTTTGGCGTCCGATTATGTCTGTGCCGCCACAGCTTGGCTATCTCACGGGCTCGCTTCTCGGAAGAGTCCTCGGGGACGTCCTCATCACTCGAGACGAAGTTGAGGGCCTGATGCAAGGCCTTCTCGCAACCGAATCCGAGCCCGCGGGCCGAATCGAGCTATCAGCATGGGCCCTCGAAAACGCCCACACCCTGGGTAGGCGTTACGCGACGGAGTTGGGGCGGCGGAGGAATCGCCGCGTCGCATACGCCAGCGCTAGGTAGTGCGTGCCGAGGGTTGCCGCCGACAAGCCGCCGAAGCTGCCGGCCGAGCAGCGCGGGCCGACCGGGCCGCCTCTCCCCCTTGACGCCTCGGGGCTCTCGGGGCCATGGTTGCGCTGCGGCGGCCGGCGGGCGGCTACGAATCGAACTGGAATCGGGAGGCTACATGACCCTGGTTGAACTCGGAGCGCTGGGAGAGTTCGTAGCCGCCATCGCGGTTCTGATCACACTCGTCTACCTAACCATTCAAGTTCGGCAGGGTAACGCGCTTGGTCGCGCCCAGACTCGTCAGCGCATGGTTGAGCAAGCCGAACGCGAGCTTCTCCGATTGGTTGAGGATCCGGTCATCTTCAAGTGCTTTCTCAAGGAGGACCCGCTTACTGAAGAGGAGAAGATTAAGCTGGCCTTCTGGCTTACTGCCTCCTTGCGCCAGCGGGAGTACGAGTGGTTCCAGTATCGGGATGGCAAGATCGATCGCCAGACCTGGGAGTCATACCGGAGTGTGATACCGACGCATCTAGGTACGGCGAGGACACGCGAGTGGTGGGGTTCGTTCCTCTCTCGCAGCCTCGATCCCGGGTTCGTTGCCGAAGTCAACAACCTCATTGAGCATAGCCCTCCGACAGACTATTTCGACCAATTCAAGAACTCGCGCTTCTAGCATGCACGGCGTAGTGGGCCTTCCGCGTCGCCGCCCAGCACCTACAGGGTCCCCGGTCGTCGAGAGGCGAGACGACCCCGCTCGCCGACCCTCCCGGGTGCTGCGCCGTCGACCCTGCCTCGCCTCTGTGTCTCCGAATCGGGCTCCCCCCGGCGCCGGAGCGACCCGCTGTCGGCCCGCGGGCGGCTGGCGTAGAATCGCCCCGGGGGCGGGGGACCGGGCGTGGACTTTCTCTCCAGCGTCTTCACCTGGCTGGGCGAGCGCGAGGCCGGCATCAGCGCCGTGGTGGGGATCGCGGTGACCGCCCGCGGCTCGAGCTTCACCTACAAGGGCAAGGCCCAAGACGTGATACAGGTGAGTCGGGAGCTGGGTGCCCGCTGGATCGACGGCCTGCGCGAGGCCGGGTGGAAGGAGTAAGCGGTGAATTGCCCCGACTGCGGACATGAGAATCCGGCCGAGGCGAAGTTCTGTCTTCAGTGCGGCACCCGATTTGGAGTCCGCTGTGCGAACTGCAACCGGGATCTTCCGGCAGACGCCAGGTTCTGCCTCGAGTGTGGCCATCCGACAGCGACAGTCGGCGAAGCCCGCCCCCCGGAACGCTCCCCCCGCTCCTACACCCCGAAGCACCTCGCGGACAAGATCCTTCGGTCCAAGTCCGCCCTGGAGGGTGAGCGCAAGCAGGTGACGGTGCTCTTCGCCGATGTCAAGGGATCGATGGAGCTGGCCGAGCAGGTCGATCCCGAGGAGTGGCACCGGATCCTGAATCGCTTCTTCGAGATTCTGACCGACGGTGTCCACCGCTTCGAGGGGACGGTCAACCAGTACACCGGCGACGGGATCATGGCGCTCTTCGGAGCGCCGATCGCCCATGAGGACCACGCGCAGCGGGCGTGCTACGCGGCGCTGCATCTCCGGGACGAGCTCCGCCGCTACGCGGACGAGCTCCGTAGGACGAAGGGTCTCAGCCTCTCCACGCGGATCGGCCTCAACTCGGGCGAGGTCGTAGTCGGCAAGATCGGCGATGACCTCCGGATGGACTACACGGCCCAGGGATACACCGTTGGGCTCGCAGCGCGCATCCAGGAGCTTGCCGAGGCCGGCACCGTCTTCCTGACCGACCACACTGCTCGACTCGTAGAAGGATTCTTCGACCTTCGCGACCTGGGTGAGTTCCAGCTAAGAGAAGCTTCCGCTCCCCTACGCGTGCACCAACTGGAGGAGGTGGGTCCGATCCGCACCCGCCTCGAGGTGTCCCGCAGTCTGGGATTCTCCCGCTTCGTCGGCCGGGTCGACGAGATGGCGACGCTGGAGCTGGCTCTCCATCGCGCGACCGAGAGCAACGGCCAGGTCGCAGGGGTCATAGGCGAAGCGGGCGTCGGCAAGAGCCGGCTGTGTGCGGAGTTCGTGGAGCAGTGCCGGGCGAAGGCGATCCCGGTGTACGAGGCCCACTGCCCCGCGCACGGCAAGACGGTGCCGCTGCTCCCCCTCTTGGAATTGCTGCGCGATCTCCTGGATGTCTCGGAGCGTGACAGCGACCAGAAGGTGCGCGAGACGATCGCCGGGCGTCTCGTCCTGCTCGAACGGGAGTTCGAGGAGACGCTGCCCCTCGTCTTCGAGTTCCTCGGTGTTGCCGACCCCGAGCACCTTGCTCTACGTATGGATCCCGAGGCGCGCCAGCGCCAGCTCTTCGCCTTCGTTCGGCGCCTGGTCGCGGCGATGAGCGCTCGCGAGCCCATGGTTCTGCTGGTGGACGACCTCCACTGGATCGATCCCGCAAGTGACGGCTTCCTGGCTCAGATCGTCGAGGCCGTGAGCAGCAGCCGCACCATGCTGCTGGTGAACTTCCGTCCCGAGTACCAAGCGGACTGGACGCGCCAGTCGCACTACCAGCAGCTCCCGCTGCTTCCCTTGGCCCCGGAGGAGATCGAGGAGTTGCTCCGTCACCTGCTGGGCGAGGACCCGTCGGTCACGGAGCTACTCGAGCCGATCCGCGAGCGGACCCGGGGCAACCCGTTCTTCATCGAGGAGGTCGTGCAATCGCTGGCGGAGGTGGGGAGCCTCGACGGGGTGCGGGGCGCGTATCGCCTGATGGCTCCAGTGGACGAGGTGGCGGTCCCCGCGTCGGTGCAGGTGGTGCTCGCGGCACGGATCGACCGGCTCCCGGAGCGCGAGAAGCAGCTTCTCCAGACTGCCGCCGTGATCGGCAAGACTTTCTCGGAGGGAGTGCTCGCACAAGCTGCCGAGCTTCCAGACCTCGATCTA